>Ga0209128_1000390_pt1 | contig 33082 bp, 47 predicted proteins | sample ETNvirnome_6_100_FD_184072 | JGI IMG/M metagenome (GOLD analysis project Ga0209128, IMG submission 184072) | Marine viral communities from the Pacific Ocean - ETNP_6_100 (SPAdes) (version 2) | ecosystem: Environmental > Aquatic > Marine > Oceanic | place: Pacific Ocean | collected 2013-06-19
TGTAACAGAGGAAACTGGAGAAAATGAGGTATACTTATACACTACGTCCGCTCATGAGATGGCAACTATATTACAGGCTTCTGTGGACAATGCTAAAGAGCTTTTGCTTTATGGATGGGGATGGGGAAATGAAGACTTATACGGAAAAAGTGGATATAACTTCTTATTTTCTAGAATGATAGCTGACAAAAGAAATATTAGAAAAATGAAGGATGGTTCGTGGAAGGATGCTGATTCTCCAAAGGGAGCCCCATCTGTTACTAAATCTCTTCTTAAAGAAGAAGGTGCATTAACCATGATGAGACATATTTTTAACTTTTTTAACTACTCTCAATTTAGACAAGGACGTGATAAAAATAGACGTTCACTAGGTCTTCAAGAAATCGGAAGACGTTCCTTCGATAAAGCAAACTTTATTGCATCAACACCAGAGGAGAAAGGGGCTCGTGTTAAAAGGCACATGTTTACTAGCGATAAAAGATTAAAGAAATTGGTAAAAAGCGTTACTATGAATAATAGATTTACTAGTCTTGAACAAGGCTTTGCTAAATATTTTAAACTCGCTAGGGAACAGATAAAAAATCATGGTGAAGAGGGTGAGGTATTAAATTGGGACGTTACAAGGTATAACCATACAAGACTTAAGAATGCTTTTATATTTGCCAGAGATTCAATTAATGCAAACTTTGCACACTTAGTAGATAAGTATAAAGTTCCTATAGCAGAGGGTGACTTGGAAGCAGCTAAAAAATTTGCAAGGCTGATGCATACAAGATTCTATAACATAGGAAAAGATAAGATGTACATCGCAGAAGATGGGACTGAATATGATGCGACAGAGGATAGAGTAGTAAGAAACGAGTATAGTAAAATGATGGGAGCATTTATAGAAGACCATATACATCAGTTTCTTGCTCTTTCACCGGGGGCTCAGTTTTTACATACTCACATGTTTTTGAATGCATTAGAAAGAAGTGATGTTCGTATTAATAAGAGAGGTGGGGTTAGTGCTATGATAACTGATGCAGCAGATAAATTATTGCCGTGGGAGTTAATGGACGAAGATTTAAGTATAGAGTATTTAGATGCATGGAGTGATGGTCTTGATGCTTCTAGTAATACTGAAGAGAGAGTGGCACAAGAAAAATGGAAAGACACTAGAGTTGATATAGCGCAAGACAAGTATGAAATAGACAATGGGTGTAGGGTAGCAAGTAAATGAAATGTAGTACGTTAAGAGGTATTAGAGAATATTCTAATACTGATGTAACCTTTTTTGAATCTAAAGCGAAGGCTGCTATAGGGAATCTAGTTGGATTCCTTAGTCCAGTTGAAGCAGAATACCATAGACTTACAGGAAAACCTAACCCAAAAAAGATAGAAGAATCTAAGAAAAGATTAAAGTATATGTCTGATATACATAATCTATTGAAGAAGCATGTAGATGAGCTTGGTAAGACAAGCTTTTATGACCCTACTGTAATAGATGATTTCTTAAATATGATACGTGACGAGTTTTCAGATGACTTTACTGAACCACTAGTTGACCTTAATGAATATCATTGGAGAAGAGCTAAGTCATTTCATAAGAAATTAGATAAACATTTTAATAAAGCAGCTAAAGGATACAAGCCATCAGGAGAACCTCTAACATTTTGGGAACGAGCATTATGGGAACCGGCCAACTTAGTTTATTCTAGAGATAAAACAGGTAAGTTTGCAAAGATTATTAAAATGATTAAACGAAGCTCTGATATTATTCAGGGCAAAGCTCGTTTCTTTACAACTAGGTATACTAATATAACTAATGGCTTAATCAATTATCATAATGACAACATTTGGAACAATAGAGATAGTCTAAACTCTGTTGTATTTGGAGGTTTAGAAGGTTTTATATTGACAAGTAAGACTGGAAAAAAGGCAGAGGTAACTATACATGGAGAAGATGCAACTAGATATTTAGTTTCTTTTCCTGCGAGAGACGGCTCTGTACAAGATGGTACAGTTGGCGATGTAAGACTTGAAAAGAAATATTGGTTCTCTAAGGATAGTATAAATGCTACCGATGAGAACTTAAAACTTGCTTCTCAATCTTCATTTCAGAGGTTCTATCAAGACATACTTGATGGTAGAGTTAGATATATTAGAACAGCACATATACCATCTAACTTTGAAGAGAATCAAAAGTGGAGAGAAGAGACAAACGAGGGGAAATTTATATCTAAAGTATTAGATGAGATGGCGGCACAAAGGAAGGCAGCAGACGAAAACAATATGACATATACTCCTAAACATAAAGACTACCATTCTTTTAAAGATGAAGCTGGTAATCAATGGTCTTTTGTTATTGTAAAGGACGAAGCTGGGGAAAGAGGGGAAAGAATAAACGACCCTAGACTGTCTCAAAAAGAACTAGAACAGTTAATGGCTAGAAAAGACCCAATAGTTGGGGAAAACTATAACGCATTTCTTGTTCAAGTTCGATACGCTGATGAGGTACAAGACCCAATTAACTTCTTTGAGGCGGGAACAGAGGAGTGGTTTGGAACGCAAGAAGAAGCATTGGAAAGAGGTATAACAGTTAGTAGTCTAGAAGCTGTGCTTCCCGAAGGGTTTTACAATGCGAAAGAACATAAAAGATTTAGAAGTGGAAAGATAATTGGTGTAGCTGAGGGTATTGAAGAAGAGGGAGAGCAAGGATTTATATATGATTTGGAAGAACAGTTTAAAGAGTACTATGGGTTTGAAAGGATGATAGGACAGCCCGGTAGCGGAGTGCCCAAGCCTTATAGAGTTGATACTCCTCCTGGAGCCAAACCACAAAGACGGGCATTTGATGTTGAGGATGGAAGAGGATTATGGAATGCTATAAAAGAAACTAGGTCTTTATATCAACAGTTCTTTGATTATGTAGCAGAGGAGACATCTTCTCTAACGAAAGATATTACTTCTAGAGCAGAGGTTATACGTCAGCAGGCTGAAGAAGAAGGTCTTGATGAAGAAGAGATTGAGGAAAGAATTGAAAATACAATGAGCATTGGTGGGTATAAATCTGATATAGAATTACTTAGAGATAAAGAAGGTAAGTTAACAGGAGAAATCAAAGTAGGGGCGTTCAGAGGTGATGGTATAATAAAAGGACGTGCTATGAACTATTCTCCGGCACAATATTGGGATGGAGAGTATGAGAGGACAGCTGATGAAGCTTTAGAGTCTTGGGAGAGACAAATTAAAGCATTGAAAAAAGCATTAAGTAAGGCTAACAAACAGAACAGAATTGTTATAGAAGGCAAGATTAGTGAGATTGAAGAACGAATGAATATTATGAATGAAGTGTTGGCTAAACTTGCAAATATTGACCATGATGAAAGAACTATTAGATTAATGAATACTCCCTCACATCTTAGAGCTGTTAGTTCAATGATGAATAGGATGAATAGGAGAAGAGACCCCGAAGTTGCTAGTAAATATTTTGAAAGAACTATTACTTCTCTTCACCAGACGCGTGTAAAGAATGAGTTTCTAGGGGTGATGGATAATGATAATACTCCATCTGGTCTGTATGATTATTTGACAAACCAAGCTAAGATTGCCTTTGGAGAGACTGATTATAGAGCGTTAGATAGAGGTAAAGATTATGGTTTGGGGCATGAACAAGTTGCTAACCTTTTAAATATATTTAGTCCTAATAAAAAGTGGAAAGCAGACGATGTAGAATACTATGTTATAATGGCTAATTTATATACTACTTCTAAACTACTTGGTGTTCATGCTTCTTTACATAATAATACGCAGAGACTGAATCCCATTATATTATTTGGGCTGAGAAGATATTGGAAGGCAGCTCAGGAAGCACAGTTTGGGCCGGAGAAAGATATTTGGAAGGCTAGAGTAGAGAACTCAGGTGTATTAGTACTTGTGAATGCGTTTCATGAGATTATGCTTGGTGAATCTGGAACATCTGTAACTATGGCTAACTTACCACAAATAGAATATGCTAAGATTGCTTCTATTGTTGCTATGGGTCGTAAAAAGTTTATAAAGAATGGTGACTATAAAGTTGATAAGATGTTGAGACTCATGAATAAAGATGAGAAAATGAATGCTGCAAGAATGATGGAGCTACGTGAAGCATGGATTGATTTGGTAGATAGTCCAAGTAACGAAGCAGATTTATCTAAGAAACGTCAACTAGCATTAACTAAGGGTAGACTAAAAACACTTAAAAGGAATTGGACAAGGAAGGAGATGAGGAAGGCTGCTATATGGAAGTTGAAATACTTTCCTCCTATAATTCCAGGTGCAGAAAAAGTGTTGACTTTTACTGGCGTTGAAGCTGCGATGCGTTTTGAGACGGGAGTTTTATCTCTGATGATAGCAGAAGAGATGAAAGCATTTATACCAGAGGGTGACATACAAGTTGAAATTGCAGGAAGACAAGACCCTGCTGATGATGATGCTATGTGGTATGGCGAGGATGCTGTAGATATAATTAGAAATGCTGTATATAATACACAGTTTGGGATGAGCCAGCAGTTTCTACCTCACATGTTTGGTGGAGCTGGTAAATTTATATTTCAGTACAAAACTTATCCATATAACCAGTCTAGACATGATTATAGAATAGTAAAGAATTTCTTAGATGGGAACGAAGGTCAGTCAACAATAGCTAGGTCTATAGATGGCTCAACACGTCTTATGAATCTTATGTGGGATGGCGCAAGAAGAAGATTTAAACAACAGAATCTTAGGGATGAAGAAAGAGATGCTCAAAGAGTTGGGAGATTTATTCTTGGTAGAGTAATTGCAAGTTTCTTTGCCATATTTGCTAGGACAAGTCCTTTAACAGCAGACGTAGTAAGAGGCATAAGAGGCATGATAGGAGGGCAAGGTGTTTCTGGCTCGATGAGATTTTTTAAAGCAGCTGAAAACCCGGTGGTAGGATTACTTATGAGGATGGCGGTTCTTGGACTTTGGTTTGGGGGGGATGAGGAGGATGAGGACGATACATTTAAATATGTTAGGCGTTTCCTACTTCCCCCTCTTCTTTCAATGGCGATAGAGGGAATTACAAAGCATCTTGATGACTAGGAGGTTCACGCAGTCACCTGTTTTACTTTTATGTCGGAATAAAAAGCTAAGACCTTCTTTCTAATTCCCTCACTAATTCTTTTAACTCTCTAATTATTATTTTTATCTTAGAGATAACGACTTTTATAATTGGTTTATTTCCATGCATATCCAACCCCGCACCCTAAAGACAGATAGAACCATCCAATTCCAAAGGCTATATTAGCTGAACTTCCACTGGCCTGTGTTATTTGTATAAATAGTGGGAATGCTTTTAATATTATGTTCCATTGTGTAGCTAGTCCTTCTATATCTAACTTTATTATCTCTAGTCCAACATATTTATTTCCTATCTGAAATAGTGGTGTCGGTTTTTCTATCATTTTCTTCCCTTTCTTTTTGCGAGGTTTGATAATAATACACTGCGATTAATATTGCATCACAGTTGATAAGAGTCACTTTCTTATCTGGAAACATATTTTGTGCTATTTCTTTAAGCTTATTTTTTCTATCCTTCTTAACCTTTATTCTTTTATGAAGAAAGTGTGCTTGCCATGTTCTAGGTGCTATTTCTATAAAATCTAATCCCAGTGAGCCAAGTACTCCCCACCACATTCCCACATTTCTACCGAATTTAAAGGCAGAATTTCTGGCGTCATGTGGCATAGCATGAACTCGCTCAAATCCAACTAAAATGTCTGACCGGACGATTCCTTTTATCTCAAAACCATGTATTATTGACCTGACGGAATCTGCCATATCTTTACCCCCACTTGGGCATTTGACGAAATCTAGTGTTTTTCCATCATATGATGCTATTGCACCGCTTGCACCTGGGTCTATTCCGAATACTACCATAATAAACTCCATACTAGAGTTCGGGCTTAAGATGAGAAAAGAAGCAGAAAAAACTTATCTCAAGCCCTACTGTCTAGTTCTTATTTATTTTGTCATCTCTTTTGAAGCTTCATTCTGTGCTTCTTGCATTGTTGAATAAAACTTACACTTGTTTCCGTAGAAACCCATCTTATAGTTATTAATCGTTCCATACCTTGATTTAGCATTTATTATTTGAGATTGATATTGGTTATATCTCTCTGGGTCGAAGTTATATCCATAGAAGACGAACATCGCAGTTTCTGCTGTTTGCTCTATTACCCCACTCTCAGCATAATCACTCATTCTAGGAGTTGGGTCTAATCTTCTTTCTATTTCTCTATTTAGCTGACTTACCAACATAGCGCTGCAACCAGACTTCTTACATACCCATTTATATTCATACATTATTTCTTCTATCTCGAACCTTCTATCTTTCTTTCCATCACCTACTTGTATTAGCTGAATATAGTCGTCTATTACCACGTCTGGCTTGTGCCGGACAATCTCTCTTATAGATTCATCTAGTTTCCTTACATCATCATAGATTATTAGCTTTTTATATTTCCTCTTAATATCATTCAATGTTTTTGTTAGTTCTTCATTTTCTCCATTCTCATATATACCTCTTCTGACTCTGTGGTAGAGTAATATTTCACTTTCCATTGTTACTATCTTCTTCATCAACTCTGTTATACTCATTTCTCTTGAGAATAGCATAACAGAATACCCCTGTTCTATTAGTCCTTTTAATGCGTTTACCATAAGAGTTGTTTTACCATGTCCTGGTCTTCCACCTAAGACAGTTATCTCTTTACGTGTCATTCCCCCTGCAGGCCAATCTAGATAATCCAGTCCAAACTGAATGATATTATTAGCCTGTTTCATTTCTTCTTCTACTTCTTCTACTATACTACTCATATCACGCTTCTTTGTCGGATGTATTTCTCTCAACTCTTCTATAAGACGTGCATGAGTTTCTAGTGTCTTATTTATTTCTTCATAGTCATCAAAACTCGTATCAAATAGCCTATGGGCACTCAATGCAGTCTCTCTTTGTACGTGCCTCTCCCATACGATTTTAGCATAGTATTCTACATTACCGGCTGTCGGTACTGCTTCTTCCAATCCCGTGATGAAGTATGAACTAACTTTATCGTCCTTATTCTTATATAGCTGTTTACATCTCTCTATAACTGTTATTGTATCTATTGGTTCTTTGTCTTTCCATAGGGATTGTATTGCTATCCATACCTGTCTATTTTCGGTAAAATAGAAGGCTTTTGTTTCTCTAATCCATGCAGCTATTTTCTCATATATTTCATCACCTTTTTGCAACAATGAACCAAGTACAGCGACTTCTGCTTCTTTACTAGAGGGAAGAGGTTGTACTTCAGGTTGAATGCTCGTTTTAACCATGATACCTCCTTTCAAAATAGGGACTCTTGGCCTGTTTGCGGATAGTTGATTATAGCCAACTCATTGACTACTTTGTTTCTGTTCTTTAGATTTCCTGTATATATTGTTGGAAGCTCTACTATGTTATATTCATTATATAACTCTCTTACTAGAGGTTTATCATCATAGCTTACCATGAACTTCCCGTTATTTTCATTTATGGTGTCAACGCATTCCTTTAATTCCTTATGTTCTTTTTCTCCGAAGTCATAGAAGTAATAGTCTCCTCTCTCAGCAGCTACGTAAGGTGGGTCTAAATACCACATATCGCCTGCTTGAGGTGGATATTTATCAACTAGCTTTGCAAAGTGAAGGTTCTCTATAGTAACTTGATTGAACTTCTCTCTTGATATTTTCAGCTCTGCCAACATCTTTGTTGACCAGTCTTCTTTCCCTGACTTGGAAAATGCCGTATATGGGTTTTTATTATATGATAGCTTGATTAGGAACAGATACCTAGCAGCCCTTTTAGGGTCTGGCACTTGAATATCTTTTCCACTCATTACTTCTTTTTTTATTTCATAATACAGTTGGCGTGAGCGAGGATACCAGTATATGTATTCACATAATTTTTCAAACTCCTCGACCACACAAATATATAGATTCACAATATCATTATCAATATCATTTACCACATTCCACTTGGCTTTTGGCTTTCTGAACATCATAGATAGACCACCGGCAAACACTTCAATATATCTGTTGTGTGGAGCCAACATGGGGACAAGCCTTCTACTTAATTCAAACTTGCCCCCATAATAAGGCATTACTACAGGGCATTTAAGCCATTCTGAGTTCATGCCTCTGCTACTTCGGATGCATTATTGGCTAACCTCTTTATTAATGGATATATTTTACTTTCTACTTTAGGTTTACTCAGCTGCTCATCATTCATCAAGTGTGTAGTACACCATGTAGCTACATTGAGTAAATCCCAGTATGTTTTAGGTTTATTGGTTATTGTATAGTCAACAGTCTGTTCCATGTATTGCTCTGGGACAAGTTCAAGAACCTTTAATAGGTCATTCCCTTTTATTGGGACATTACTGAGGAATCCCATGTCTTCGACTGCTGTTTGCTTTGCTGCTGTTACCATTGATGGTATAGTTTCATTTAACTTGTCTATGTTAGCATTATATTTAGAATGCCTATTATTGAACTTCCCAAATACTGAACCTATTACCATACCATTAGAACATATCATTCTGAATGCACCGGTAATTAGGTGAACGGCTGTTGTCCCATCATAGCTATTCCATATTTGGACTTCTGGGTTCACAAAGTCTCCTTTACTGACTTCTACCTTCTCTTCTGGAAATCGGAACTTATATCTGGTCTTCTCCCCATTACCATATACTCTTTCACCTATAAAGACACCACCATTGTCTTTTACTGCCTTGCTAGATAGAGTATAGAGTTCATCATTGGTCACAAGCCTATAGTTATCTGTTACACATCCTAGAATGTGTCCTGTATCATCTCTTCTTATGAATTTATATGATGTATTTGCGTAATCTGCTTGTGGAGCACCTGGTGTAACGAGTTCTGCTCTTGCCGGTACTTCACTTACTTTAAATAGACTCTCCATCTTCTTTCTCCTTTATCGTTTTAGGTTTTGGTAAGCTTCCATAAGTTTTACGTTCATTCTTTAGAAGCCTTTCTCTATTCATTGAGTGTGAGTTTATTATATACTTTAGATATGCGAATCCTTTTCCTTGATATACATATTTTCCTTTGTAGTAACTATTTATAGCCCATTTGGCAACTTCTTTGTCAACTGAAGTAATTGCCTTTAGGAAAGGCATTACTCCTTTGCCTAATTGTTCTGATGGTATATTGTTCTGTATGTCGTTTATAACCTTTCTTACTAGCTTTCTTAAACTCTTATCCATTTTCATCATTAGCTTATCTAAGTCTCTCTGTCTTCTTGGTGACCTATAAGAGTCACTCACTGTCATTGGGATAGCTTCTATCTCTTCCCCACACTTAGGACATTTCATTCTTGTCCCTTAAGTATATACCAATAGTCTCAGCATACTTTAGTGGAACTTCATTTTGTAAATACTTGGTATACTTCCATCCATGCTTTTCATATAACCCCTTTCTATTACTATGTCTGCCCCGGCAAACAAGTGTATACCTTTTTTTATTCAGTTTATTCCTTACTATTCTTATAAAGAATCTATTTATTATATTATTTTTTACTTTAAATATGTATAATGGCGCTCTTTTCACTGTTTTACTCCTTTTTACTAGTTTTTTAGGATTTTTGGAAAAAACGGACTGTTTAAAGGGGGTTTTAAGCCACTTTCTCAACATAAGGCGATACAACCATCGTCTATAAATAGAGGTATTCTTAGGATTGAAGCCAAATACTGTTTTCGTGTTTTACCCCTAATCACAGTCATCTCCCTTACATCCAGCGACTAAAGTCCCTTGTGACTTCTGTATTTCCTTCTCAACGTCAATAACTTTATCAAAGTCTTCTACATTACCAATCTGATGTGCTTTAATTAATTTAGCTGTTTGGTTTCTTTTCTCTTTAACAAGATTGTCACTAATTCTAAGCATATCTTTCAAAAGAGATTTGTATGGAACTTTCCATTCAGGGTCGACTGGTATCCTCATGGTCTTTATAACTGTGAGTGCCCATATAATACACTCTAGTTCAGACTCACTTGCTCGTATTCTTACAACAGCTTCCTCATTCATTTTCCAATCTCCTTAGTATTTGATAAATGAGTAACATTATCCATATGACGATTATATCAGTTATAATTTCCATTTTAGTCTCCCACGATTTGTTGCTCACAAAATTTGCAAAACCATATACCAAGTTCTTTATCGTAATACCTTGTATAGTTTGCATCTTTTACATTAACTACTGATTCTACTATTATTTCATCCGGCAATACCATTTCGCTTATTTGGTCATGTTCATATTTATAGTCTTTAGCAATTTCCTTATTAATATCCTTTATACTAATACAGTTTTCATCAGCGTCTGCTGCAGCTTGCTCATAATCAGCGTCTATTCCTGTATCACCCCCGAAATTCATCTTGGGTATTACTTTATCATCAATATATACTGGTTCTTCGCTACGCTTTGTACTGCTTGTGACCTTTAGTTTAAAGCCATCTTTTTCATTCATGACGTTCTCCTTTTAATTTTATAGGTGAGCTATGTGTTGCGGGGCACTTCACGTTCCAAACCCTGAGATACCAAGTACTCTAACATAATCTTGGACTCCTTTTAAGTTAAGTTCGTGAAAATATAGCTCACCTAATGTTTATGGATGGCTAGCCCCTCACTCCGCAAACAGAGTGTTAACCGTGTGTGTTTATAGTCTAATACTTAACAGGGCTCTAGAATTATTACGGCAACAACCTGTTAGAGGTATTCAGCATTTTCTACCAATCTTAAATTGGCTCATCGGTGACCATCCATTTTAGATGGGACTTGGCATAGGCGGTCAATCCCGCTATTCTTCAACCCTGCAGAAGAAGAATACCAAGCCCCCTCGTAATTACGGCACATCCACTTTACTTTAGCGTACCAACATGCGGAGGAGCATAGAAGTTGTAAAATGAATATGCCTATTTGCTGGGACGGTAGGACTCGAACCTACATCATCTCGGTTAACAGCCGAGTGCCTTGCCTTTAGACTACATCCCATGTGCCATTTACCTAAAAGGGTACATCATCTGATAGTTCAGCTGGGTCAAGTACTTCACCATCTTCCCAGGGTGTTCTATCAAACACTTTCCACACCTTTTTCTTTACCTGTTGAGGCTCCGGCAAGTCTCTCGTTTCAGAAGTTATAAACTCCTCTTGAGATATTCTTACTAGAAACGGCTTACCTACAACGTCATCCTCATCAAGAAGAACAAGCTTCTTTAATACTTGTCCATCTTTAGTGATGCTGGCAGTCTCTACTCCAAGCACACTTAAAAGCTCGAAGTATCTCCTATTTCTACCAGAGTTAGCATTACCGGGGAAAAGGAATATACCTTTATCCTTGAACGTCTTTTCGGGCATGTGTGTACATTTAGCCGTTTTAGGCGTGCCGTCACCGTTCATCACCGGTACTTTATTTCCACTAGAATTGAGCGTATAATTCCATCCATCCATTTCATAGACGTTTTGCTCAATCTCTTTAGCTTCCTCGGCTATTTTATAGGCTAACTGAAATACTATTGCCTTACCACTTTTGGTATTGACATCTCTCTCAGTTAATCCTACTACGTGAGCAGGATAAGTACCTGCTTCAATAGGTAGAAAGCCTGTTTGTTTATCATCAAAGAACGCATCTATTTCTCGCATTATTGTTATACTCCTTAACTATTGGTTCTTGTTGTGCCATACTCTTCAAACAAGGCATGGACTTTAGCTGTTAACTCTGTCATCTTTTTACTATACTTGGCACCTTTGCCTCCAGCGTAGTATAAAGTAGGTCGAACCCAACTACCATCAGCGGTTTTAACCCAACGCTGAGACGAGGTTCTTCTTGAGCTTACAAGACCTTCTGTCTGCATTTTCTCAACAGTGTTCTTAGTTAAAACACCGCTAGACTGCAATCTTTCAGCCTCTGCTACAGTTAGTTTACCCATCGCTATTCTCCTTTCTGTGTGTTTCATTTTCTTCTAGTGTCCAACAATGATAGCTTGGATTGACAGTGAGTTTGCTTGAGTCCTGAGTTTCAAACACCATGATTTGTTTACCAAACATGAGTTTATAACCTATAAATGTGACTCTTCGGAACTCTTTACCATCGTTAGTACCAAGACTATATTGGCTTCCGTATTCTAGAAGTCCTTCATCGTAACTTAGACTTGTCATTTCGATTGCCTCTTTAGTTTTGCTAATGAGCCTTCGTAACTGTGTCCGGCTATCTCACCAGATTCAATAAGAGAAGCTATTTTCTCCTCTTTTCCTGCTGATTTAGCCATATCCATAATCTCATTAATCTGTTCTTCACTTAACTCCATGTCATCTACATGACCTCTGTATATATCATCACTTATATTTAAATAGACATTGAAGGCTTTCTTTTGACAGTCTGTTACGGCTGCCTTTATATCATTACCAATGTCAACATACTCACTTGTTCCCCTTTTAACTTGTATCCTGTGAGCTGCTACCATGTCGCCTTGTCTTTTTATACCATTATCAACCCATTCTAATCTGCCGTGTACATACCACGCTTTATCTCCAACGGGGCCTGTGTTAATTACGGTGAAGCTCCATATAGGATACTCCTTATTCGCAATACTACGCATATAAGGGAATTTGACATACTCTGGGCTGTTGTGGTCGTTACCTTTCTTGAATATATATGCTCTCGGTGTGGGTATATCACTTACTTTTCTGTGCTTCTGGGAGACTCCCTCCTCCACTTGAGGTAGAGCCTTTGTCAGCACTAGCTCTTCGCTTGTCTTTAAGACTGGTTCCTTTGCTTTTGGCATTTTCATTACTAACTCCTTTTTTTGTTATAAATGGACTTTTACATATATGATTAAATTGACAATAGTTACACTCCCACTCATTAATAGGAGAGTTCCACGTGCCAGGCACCAATGATTTGAACTTATATACTTTATCATAGTCTTCTTCTTCTATTGTTTCTTTTAGATTAGTCCAATAGTTCAATGCTTCAGTTTGATATGCTTTTTGTATCCTAGTTGTACGCATTGTGCTTGTGTCTTTATTATACCATACTATATTCATCTCTACTGTATCAACATCATACTTACGCTTAACTCCCAATGCATAAGTTCCCAGCTGGAGTTCATAGTTTATACTTGGGTTCTTGTCCCTATTCTTTATGTGACCAAACATCTTTCTCCATTTATAGCTATGCACTGTTTTGAAGTCGCTCAAAATAGCCGACCCCATATCTGGGTTGATAGATACTAGGTCTAAATGACCGACTACCTTGACATCGGGGAGTTCTATTCTGTCTTCTATATAAACTGTCCAATTCTCAACACCGGGGAGACTTCCATGCATAATGAGATACGTAGGTATAGCTTTTTCAAGGATGTCCTCATGTACCACAGTTCCTAATCTCATCTTTCTAGCTGAGTCTCTTTCTATTGGCCTCTCATCATATTTGTACGTTTTATACCATTGTTTTCTGTGGCACTGACCTGCACTGGATGCTGATAGCCACCCATCATATTCCTCGTATTTCTCTCTATTAGCTTCATTTTGGGTTTTTATATACCAATGATATACCTTCTCAATATCTATCATTTCTTCCTCCTAAGTGGGTGTCTAAGTTAATGAATATAGAGCGGTTATCCTACTCACCTTGTGTACCGGATGGGGTAATTCCCCACTCTTTTTCAGCTTGTTTTATCGCACTATGGATGTCTTTACCTTTAGGTTCTTCTAATGTGGTTTCTTCATTTTCTCCATTACCTTTGTTTACTGCACCGAGTCTTTCATAGTTTGAGACACTATCGGCAAACGTCATCCTATACTCAGCCCAATGTTTATTATTGGTCGTTTTGATTATGGTTGTTGTTATAGCATGTCCATTTTGTCTGAGAACGTGGATTATAGAGGCTAACCTCATGCATCCAAACCTCTCCAGCGCCTCTAATGGACTTATACTCATTCCTTTCTGTAGATGCTCTAATATCCTTGATGTTGCACTTTTATCACTCATTGATAGCTTTCTCCTTATCGTGAAGGCTTGGCTCGACTTCGCCTGCTATAGGAAATATATTAAAGACATGTTCTCTAAGATATTCCATATCCTTTATGTTACTTAATTCACGTCTGCCCTCAGGCACCGATTCAAGCTCTCTTATAGTATAGTATAGAGCCTGACTTATTATATATGTACCTCTCATGCTGTTAACGAAATCCAAGATTTTCTTTTTTTCTTCGGTCATTTGCTTTCCTCCCATTTTTGGAAACGCTCGTATTCAGGACAATAGTGATGAGGTTTCGCAATTATGTCTATTATTTGCTCAGGTATACATTTACCATCTGCAATCCATCTAAGAAAACGTATGAACTGTTTTGATACTATGACCGGAGGGGTTGCACTTATGACTGGAGGCGTACTCATACTAGCCTCAACGGATTTCTATTGTTATAATTATAGACTTCCTCAAACTGCTTCATGTACTCTTTGATGTCTGGGCATTTACCCATTTTCCTAGTGAGGTATTCCATCTTGTTCATCATTGTTACATGGTCGTAATCGGGATGGTCGAACAGTTTCTTGAATGCATGAACGAAGTCACGGTGCTTGTTGTGTTCAATATATTTACTGAAATCACCTACTGCATCACCAAACCTATTGGCTTCGCTTATACTGTTGGTTATCTTTAGGTCACCGGACAGAAAGTCCTCTCTCGCTTTACCCCATCGTCTTCCACATAATAGCATTAGTGTTGTGGATATAGAAAATTCATATCTTTCTTGGTATCCTTTAAACACTTTATACTCATGGATGTCTTGCTTGGAGAATGAATCTCTCACATCACCCATGTTCCACTTATCCTGACACATATTCAAACGGGCTACGCTTTTTATATTCATTTTCGCTGTTGGTATGAAGTATATTGGAAGACCTAGTTTCTTTCTAGCTGTAAATCTGTGCTGTCCATCCCATATGTAATATATTCCCCTTTTGGAAGGAGTAGTGATGATAGGATATTCATTGCCCAGGTCTATTATACTTATTGAGACAACCATCCAGTCTACCTTCCTTGGTCGTATATTTCTGTTAATCTGCAGCATATCAAATAATGCGTACTCATTCTGTTTCTGTATTTGTAACATGGTTATTCTCCTCTAGGTTGTTTACTCTTTCTATTAACTCATCGTACTTATAAATAAAATCTTGTGGTTCATGTGAAGCCACTTCCAATATTGCTATTCGGCTGTGTAGAGAACTGAGTAGCTTAGTAATATCAGTAATGTTATCAGCAATATCTACCAGTCTATCAAATATATCATCAATTTGATTTGTGTGGTCGTATACTGCCTTTGCGTTATACTTTGTTATATCTTGTTTCTCTTCTTTACTCATCACTTTGTCTCCTTTGTAACTTCATCAATAAGCTTTTCAAAACTTGGCTTTGTTAAGAAAGCATCACTGTCGTAGTGTTTTAATATCTTATCCATAAGCCTTGCACACTTCTCCCTGTACTTATTCATTCCTTCAATATCTTTATTCTTTTTCATGATAGTTTATCTACCTCTTGTTGTAAGAATTGTATGATGACCTTGCCTACTCCAAACTTGCCTTCGTTCTTTATTTTCTCTTTCATTATGATTCTATACATATAGTCTTTTATGATTGTATTATCACTTTTGGGTCGTTTATTCTCTTGCCATGTAGTTTCATACATTATATCACAGCCCGGTTTGTTACATTTTTTAATCATTATTCTTCCCCTTTAACTATACATACAAGCAAAATTGCAATTACAAAGACAAAGAAAACAGCAACAGACACTAGTACTTGCATTTAAACATCTCCTTCACTTAATGCGGCATCCTCTCCCTTTTGATACAAATGGTCTGCATAGTCACAGTCTTCACAGCAACCATTTATAGGCATATATATAGTCTTGCCGTTATTAAGAGTTATTTTTGTTCCACTAAGATTAAATCCAATATCATTATACTCAGACTCACGTTCTTCGATTAAGTTCATCAACTCGATAGCTTCATGTACCTGTAGTGTGTCTATTACGTGATTTCCCATATAATTTGACAGATACTCATGTATTTGACTAATCGCTCCCATTACTATCTCCTTTCAGTTGGTTCTGTGTATGTTCGTCTTTTGCAAGGAGACATATATCATCGAAGTCTGAAACCTTGAGTATTGCTTCACCAAAATGATTCAGATTGTCATTAAAGTGGTCTATTATCATATTGACTATATATGTATCAGCTTCTGTGTTCCCTGCATTCTGTCTCCACGCAAAGTTTCTATACCCCTTAGTATCGTAATCAAATGGAGGTATCTTGGCTTTTACAAGCATTTCTCTGAATATTCTGACGGCTGACTCTATATTTACCAGCTTTTGTCTTAATTGCTCTATAGCATCCCATACTGCATCATTAGTCGGAGCCCATTTTATCTCTTCTTTCTTTACAGCTATCATGTTATTCTCCTTTAATTGTTTGCGATAACAGGCTTTCTAAACACTGGCCCCGACTTTGGTCGCGGGGTAACCATACATACGACTTAAATATCTCGCCAGAATGCGTATACCGCAGCCTTTACTCACCTGTTATCACAATTTAAATTATTTGAGGGGGAGTATGGGGATAACTCTCCCCCTCTCACCGAGGTTATTAACTATATGCCTCAACATCGGACAAGTGAGACCCTTTCTCATATTTGTCCTGTAAGGTTTGTTCTCGGAGTTCCATTGTCGCTATAAAATCCTCCCGCAACAATGACTCATCTTCCACTTTACTGTCTTGGTGTTCAGAATAGAGGTCTCTGGCCGCCCATCCATAGAACATCCCCATTAACAGTATAACTGTCATTCCAATAATGTCTACCATGATTGTCTCCTTTTTTATGAGAAAGATGGGGAAGTAGTTAGTCTGTTCTCTATTCCAGGCAGACATAAGATACCAGTTTAAACTCTAAGAGCGACAAAGAGCCAATATTCACTACTTAACCGTCCTGCTTTTCATCAGGTTACATACAGTTAGTTATTCCAACAGATGTATTTATATACTAGTCTTAGTTCTGTTTATCCCCATCATCTTCTCATTTTTATTTCTGATTCATTTACTATTCTTCTTACTTCTTTTTCAGCCTCAGTCATCTTGAGATGAGGGTATCTCTCCTCAAGCTTTTCCTGTGATACTGAGTCTCCAATAGTGTCAGGAAGTCCACACTCTCTAAGAAGTCTTTTGTGCTTTATAATATCCTGTTCGGTTAACACTTCACCGTTCATTCCTAATCTCTTTCTCATTCTCTCAATCCCTTCCTCATTAGCCAATGATTGTAACAGAGTTGTGGAGGATATTTCTTCCTCTTAATCAAGCTCATCTTGATTCCTTTGCCACATACTCTGCAGCTATGTTTATCAGACAATTTGGTATAATGGTATTTTTTAACGTATTTGAAGACGTTCTCTCCTTCTTTTTATTCGTTTCCTATTATCAAACAATCTCACACCGATATGCTTAATGCATCTGTCTTCACCTTCAAACTCATCGAAGTCACACGGATCAGTCACTTCAAACGATGCTATTAAATATTTTACACCGCTTGTGAACTCACCGGACAGATTAATGCCTATAGTATATCCAAAATCTAACATTGGTAGATGCATTGAGAAAAATAAACGGCTCAGTACATCTGGCTTGAATGGGTTGCCGTCAATCAGTCCACATATCATCAGTCCTCTTCTGAGGTTATATCCACGCATATTACCGAAGTATCGAGAGAATCCATGTCTAGTCATTGTTATTATCCCCTTATTGGTTAGTTAAGCACAAAACTCTACTGAAGATATGCCTTTAGAAATATCTCTTGGGTCAACCTTCTTACATGTTCTTGTTTTGTACAATATATTGTTTTCCTCTGATGGAGGAACTATTTGTTCAAGCTCATCATACTCTTCTTTAATGCACTGTCTAACAGGAAATGGAACAAGTATAATATCTACGTAATGCCTATTAGCCAAGAGACGTAACATGTCTTGAATGGGTTCGCTTAGACTATAATGTATGCGAACATCATGATACTCTGGGTCACCCATAGATGCTCTCATGTAATCTTCACCATACGCAGATGTCTCATGCTCATTAATATCTATCCATCTTGGCTCGTATTTATGCGAACAGTCTAATTTATATTTATATGTTACTTCACTATCACAACCGGGAAGTACTTCACCAGTATCAAATGTATATGAGTGCAGTGAACTGAAGTTCACTATGCGTATGCTATTCTTAAGCCGTATAATAGGGAATTCCCCAATATGAGTCTTAGTCGTTTTAAGCTCGTTGATTTTGGTCATGATATGACCCCCTTTATTAGTTAGTTAATAGAAATTTCAACTTGTATTAGAGGAGCCTTATTGCTATCCTCATTCTGTTGCTCATCTAAGCTGTTAGCTGGGGTGTACATCCCCGTTAATACAAGTAAGTTATTAAATGTATGTTATTGCCCAAGTTATATGTATAATGCAAAGAATAGAGATTCGGGATAGGCTAACTGTTTCAATGAACAGCCTCGACCTGTCTTCAACGAACGCGTGTACAGACATGAATGGTCTCCAACCTATCCTTTATCCCCAAATGGTAGTGATTACTGTTGCCAAGCTCACCACACTCCGAAGCTTATTCAGATGATTGGACGGCTATATAAGTTGCCCCCAGAGGAAACCCACGCGAAGCGTGGGAATCCAATGAAGGGATAGACTAAGCCTTTCCGTGGAAACGCTTGTTCATCACTGCCTTGCTCCACGGCTTGGTCTTGTCGCGAAGCGACTTGTAGGCCTTGCCTAAAGCAATAGCATCATCAACCTCATAGTCGAAGAGAGAGACGGGTCTAGAGTTACCAACGGTGATAAACTCAGTTATCTCGTTCTCTCCAACGAGGAAAGTCCTCGCACTCTTGACGAGTACGGGGGATGTCATCCAATCAGTCAAAATGAAATAGTCCATAATAGAACCTCCAATTTGTTAATGGAAAATGAGATTCCGATAATCTCACTTAGTGGACGCGGGGTGAATATATGGCTATATATCATTGGAACTATATTTCCTTGATACACTTGGGCATATTGTTTAAATTTGTTTATAATGAGAGAACAGCTGTACACTTGCCCGGGATGTGGCAAGACATCTTCAACAGATAACAAGGAGTTAATAAAATGCCTAGATACGATGAAAGTACAGGAGGTGCAGCCTTCTTACACAATACGCGAGGTGAGCCGGGTGACACTGGCCAACAGAATCAGCCGCCTCTTGCGGGAGAAGAGCCTAAAGTTGACGAGCCTAAAAAAAGTAAGAAACAATCAAAGAAAAGCAACGTAAAAAGCGAGTAATTTGGGGGGACTATAGGGGGGTCTTATATAAACCTAAGAAAATAAGACTGTACATCATTGAAATGAGTATGGAATAATGGTTATATTTAGGCATGGGTGTAGCAATGAAAGCTTTGTCGAGACTTCCACTAGAAGAACAGGAACGAGTTCTGGAAGAGTTAAGCGATGAAGCGAGGTCGTTAAAGACTTGTCCAATCGAGATAGATGGTGTGTTCTATGTGATACCACAAGGAGTGTTTGACTTGATAGAAAGCCTACATATTGAGATACAGGAGCTTCACGAACTTGGAGTCCCGTAGTATTAAGGGAGAGCGTCATTACGTTTTTGATGATGTTAATGAATACATAGCACACTTTAGTTCTTCGGAAGACACTAGGAATCCAAGAAGAAACTGGAGGAATAGCAAAGAGGGAGAATGGGTGTTCTCTGATGATGGGAGAATTGTTCAACTACTAAAAGTCAAGGATATGATTTCACACCCAAACGATAGGAAGAATTACAAATATGCGAGAGGATGGGTAAGGACTATAGTTGGGACATTTTTAAACAAAGATGATGTTTTCATGGATACCGATTTTGATAAGCATCCCGACAGGTATACTTTTTCCGGCAAGAAGACATCGCAATCAAAGAGACTAAAAGAACGAAGAATCCCTACCAAGCGGGAGAGGCTATTCGCTACGAGTGTTGCAACGGGAACAGATGCTATCAATGCTTATAAGAAAGCATTTGGAGATACAAAGGACTCAAATGCTAGGTCTAAAGCTGTTGCACTTCTTAAACAGGAGAGAGTAATGAAAGAGATTGAGAAATCTGTAACTGATATTGCAAAGAATCTTGGTGTTGACCATGAGTACATATTAAATAATTTAAAATGCCTTGCTGAGAATAGCATAGATGAGAATATCCAGTTGCAATCAACGAAAGAATTGGGGAAAGCGATAGGTACTTTAGGTGGTACTACTATCAAGCAGAAAGAAGTCGGGATATTTGGAATGCTCCAAGAGTTCACTCCAGAGCAAATTGAATCTGCTAGAAGACCTTCCCTTGAACCATCAAAAGAGGTAAATAGTACGGAATGATATGCCCAAGATGTAATGCGATAGATGTATACAAAGATGGAAAGTACAACTCAAAAGATACGTTAGTACAAAAGTACAAGTGCAAAGCTTGTGGTAGGTACTTCTCTGTTCCTGTAAATACTGACATTATTGACGAAGAAAAGAAGGTCGTCCCTGGCCAAGTGCATATGTTTGAATCTGATGAAATCATCAGGCTTCATGGTCTTACAGATATGCACGTAGGCTCAACAGACTTCGATAGAAAGAAGTTTTCAGAGGCCGTCAAGGTGATATATGAAGACGATAATGCCAGATGGTTTGGTAACGGGGATTTGTTAGAATGTATCCCACCAAATTATAAGATTACTCAAAGAGGTCAATATGCACCGCCAGATGACCAGCATATGGAGTTCCTTGGTCTTATATATCCAATTATGGATAAGTGCTTATTCGTTAGAGGTGGTAATCACGACTATTTGAGAAGCATGATGATGTTAGACTACGATATTAGTCGTATGATAGCTAAAGACATGAATGTTCCATATTTCCCATTTCCTGGCTACTCATGTGTCAAGATTGGAGACTCTGAGTGGATAATAGCTTCTGGTCACGGGAAAAGTGGCGCTAAGAATGGAGACTTGGAACTTGATAAATTAGCTTCAGTATACTCTAAGGCTGATGTCTTCTTTCTAGGACACAATCACCAACTTTACGCAAAACCCATTGATTCATTGAAGATAGATAGGGACAAAAACGAAGAAAGTCTCTACCGTAGATGGTATGTGCGTGGTGGAAGTTTTCTTAGATATGCTCAGTATGCAAGATATGCTATATACCCTATTGTGAGAACTGGATGGGTAACTATGGAGTTCACAAAAGACGGGATTAAATGCTGGACGAACTAGATATAGGTGAAATAGGAATGAGGTACACAAACCGAAAATATGATGCATCTGGTCTTAATTTAGGAGAATGTATTGATGAACTTAAAAGAATTAACCAAGAGATAAGTACAACAGGAATAGTTAAAGGAAATAGTAAGGATACCTTAAGATTTTTCTGGATGAGTGATATAATAAAACAAATGGATAGGCCGGAGATAGTGGGTTATGAAGAAAAAGAACACAATATCCAAGCATGACATCATTAGGTCAATCAAAGCTCTCAGGTATAGACTAGATAATCTCTTGGCTGTATTTCAGCTACAACAGCAAGAATTTCAAGAATACCTTGAGTACAAAAAAGAAACTGAAGACTTTGAAAAGTTCCTAGAGAATAAATATGAACGTAAACAGCCAGAAGATAACGGAAGCGGAAGAGATACTGTCACTAGCGAAGAGTGACTTAATCGCATTCGGTAAGTTATTTCTTCCTGATGACTTCTTAAGAAGTGAGACACCGGCATTCCATTACATGATTGCTGACTCTATAGACAATAAAGAAGTAAAGCAACTAGCAATAATAGTCCCAAGAGGACATGGTAAGACTGTACTTACGAAGGCATCTATACTTAAAGACTTCTTATTCTGTCCTTCTGACGATATGTTTTTCTACGGATGGGTATCAGCGACACAAAAACTTGCTGTCGGGAACATGGATTACATAAAGTATCACTTAGATAACAACGAAAAGATTAAATACTACTTTGGTTCTATGCACGGGCCAAAATGGACTGAAGAAGATGTAGAGTTAAAGAATGGATGTAAACTAATCTCTAAAAGTAATGTTGCTGGTATTCGTGGTGGAGCCAAGCTACATAAGAGATATGACTTAATAGTACTGGACGATTTTGAACATGAAGCAAATACAATCACTCACGATGCGAGAGCTAAAAACGCTAACCTTGTCACTGCCGTTGTTTACCCTGCTTTGGAGCCTCATACTGGTCGTCTCCGTGTTAATGGGACTCCTGTACACTTTGATAGTTTTATCAATAACCTTCTCAGAAACCATGAAATATCTAGGAAAGAGGGTAAGGATTTTGCTTGGGATGTAATCACTGCCAAGGCTATAGATAAGAAAGGAAATCCCCTCTGGCCAAGTTTCTTCTCTAGAAGTAAGTTAGAAGAGAAAAAGAAGTTCTATAGAGATTCAGGTCAGTCATCAAAGTTCTTTCAAGAATATATGATGGAAGTTATGAGTGAAGAAGATTCAGCGTGGGGAAGAAAAGATGTTAAAAAGTGGAATGGATACTATGAGCATGAAGAAGGCATTAACTATCTCGTACAAGACGGAGAAAAGAAACCTATCAATACATTTATCGGGTGTGACCCTGCTACTGATATTGATACTAAAGAGTCTGATTTCAGCGTCATTATGGCTGTGGGTGTGGACACAGATAATAATCTATTCGTACTCGAATATGAACGTCATAGAAGCATACCAACAGTTGGTTCAAAATCTTCCAATGGAGATATAATAGGTAAAAAAGGTGTTGTTGATTACATAATATCTCTGTATGATAAGTATAATTGTACCAGCGCTACTGTAGAGGACGTTGCCATGAACCGGTCTATATTCCAGGCGTTAAATGACGAAAGAAGAAGGCTAAACAGGTTCGATATTGCTGTAATACCGCAAAAACCGGGTGGCACGCAGAAGAGAAATCGAATCTACAGTGGCTTAAGTGGACGTTTTAGCATGGGAACTGTGCATTTAAGGGACAATAACTTTGATTTAGAGCATGAAATTCTTACATTCGGCCCAAGAATGGCTCATGACGACACCATAGAAACACTTTATTATGCAAATCTGCACGCTTTTCCCCCAAACTACAAGAAAGAGAAGGGTAAAACAGGCTGGTTCAAGCCTAAAAGGAAAGCAAAGAGCTGGTTGGTAGCGTAATGCCAAGATTTGGCAAAAGGTCAAAAAAGAGATTAGCAACTTGTGATATAAGGTTGCAAAAGTTATTTAAGGAAGTAGTTAAATATTTCGATTGCACAGTTATACAAGGACACAGAGGTGAAGCGGAACAAAATCAAGCATATGACGCTGGGCGGAGCAAACTTCGGTTTCCCAAAGGAAAGCACAATTCTAATCCTTCGAGGGCTGTGGATGTGGCTCCTTACCCTGTAGATTGGGAAGACCGTGACAGATTTCACTACTTTAGTGGGTTTGTAATGGGAATGGCAACTAAGCTTGAAGAAAAGATGCCAACCTTAAAGCTCCGCTGGGGCGGGGACTGGGATATGGACACCGAAGTAAAAGACAATAAGTTCGATGATTTAGTTCACTTTGAATTGGTGGGAGAATAATGGGTAACAATAGATTTGACGAGACACAAAGACCTTCATCCAATAGACTTTCCACTAGGCAGGAACTTGGATTACCAGAAGCTGAACCTACCGGCAAAACAAAGTCTATGTGGCAAACTTACACTAGAAAGAAAACAACTCACCCAATTAGAAAATCTCTTGATTCCTTATATGAAGAAGGAAAGTCTTTTAGACCTTCTAGAAAATCTGATATGAGGAAACTAGATATGGAGTACAATGCCTCGACTAAGTAAAAAGAAAAAAGCTGAGATTGTAAAGAATCTATTTAATAAAGCTAACTCTGGAAATAGGGCTAAGTGGCAAAGAGTTCAGCAACGAGCTTATGAGTTTTATCTCAATGAACAACTAACTGTTAATGAGAAGCATTCTCTTGAAGAAGCAGGAATGCCGACTTTTGTTATAAATAGGATTACTCCTGTTATTGAGATGATGAAGTACTTTGTTACGGCTAATAGTCCTAGATGGCAAGCTGTAGGAAGTGAAGGTTCTGATGTCGAAGTAGCAGCTGTTCATTCAGATATTGCTGATTATTGTTGGTATGTCTCTAATGGTAAGTCTATTTATTCTCAAGTTATACAAGATGCTCTTACTAAAGGGATAGGATATTTTCTTGTTGATGTTGACCCAGATATGGATAGGGGAATGGGGGAAGTTGTATTTAAGAGAGTTGAGCCTTTTGATGTTTATGTTGACCCTACGAGTAGAGATTTCTTATTTAGAGATGCATCTTATATCATAATCAAGAAAGATATGCCAAAAGAACAGGTTATGAGACTGTTCCCAGAGCATCAAGCAAAAATCAAGAAAGCGTCAGGAAGTGCTGAATTTTCCAATACTCTTAGTATGAGAGATATTGGTTCTAGCGATGTTATTCTCCCGGATGATATGGTGGGAGAAGCTTACAAACCTTCAACTGCTGAGGAAGATGAAATATTAGACTTGTACGAAACATATCAAAAAGTAAAAATTGCTTATAGAAATGTTTTCTTGAATGTCCCTCCCACCGATGAAGAGCTATCTGAAATACAAAAAGAAGCTCAAGAGCAAATGGCAGATATGAAGAAAGAAGCTCAAGTAGCATTAAAAGAAAAGCAGATGGAACTAGAACAAGCCGTTGAAGCAGGGGAAATGATTGAAGAGCGTGCAGGATTAGAGTTAGAAAAATTTCAAAAGGAGACAGAAGAAGCATTGGCTCAACAACAAGAGATGATTGAGTCAAGCATAACTGAACAACAGTCTAAGATTGAAAATCACATAATTACAGATGCAGAATTTCAAAAAATGCTTGATTCTGTTGAGTTTAAAAATAATGTTGTTGAAGCTGTTAAGTTTTATGAGACAAGAGTTAAGCTTTGTTGCAGTATAGGGTCAGATACAGTCTTATACGAATATACTCTCCCATGTTCTGAATATCCTATAGTACCATTTTCCTATACGTGGACTGGTACTCCTTTTTCTATGAGTGCCGTGACTCCTCTTGTGGGAAAACAGCAAGAAATAAATAAATCTCATCAAATTATGATTCATAATGCGAACCTTTCATCCAACCTTAGATGGTTATATGAAGAAGGGTCTGTTCCCGAAGATGAGTGGGAACAGTATTCTTCTTCTCCTGGAGCGTTACTTAAGTATCGTGCTGGATTCACCCCTCCCACGCCAGTACAACCCCTCCCGCTTAATAATGCCTTCTTTACCATATCTGAGGTTGGAAAAACTGATATGGAGTATTTATCGGGAATTTATTCCTCTATGCAAGGAGATACGGGGGTACAGCATGAGACATATAGAGGATTACTTGCGGCTGATGAATATGGGACACGAAGAATTAAGGCTTGGATGGAAACTATCGTGGAACCAGGTCTAGAGCATTTAGGTAGAGTATTTAAGCAAATGGCTCAGAGTACTTATACTTCTCAGAAAGTATTTAGAATTGTACAACCGAGCGCACTACAAGAAGATAGACAAGTGGAAATTAACATACCTATATACAATGATTTGGGAGATGCTATTGGGAAATGGAAAGATTATTCAACAGCATCCTTTGATGTAAGAATAATTGCCGGCTCAACATTGCCAGTTAATAGATGGGCATTATTGGAAGAATATTTTAGATGGTATCAATCTGGTCTTATTGATGATGTTGCTATGTTGGCTGAGACAGATGTTAGAGGAAAAGAGAATATCATGAAAAGAAAATCAATATATTCTCAATTAAAGGCTCAGGTGGAAGAATTAGAAGATGTTATTACAGATAGGGAAGGAACTATTGAAACACTCTCTAGGCAGGTTGTCCAGGCCGGAATAAGAGACCAGGTACGGTCTGCTGAGAATGAAATGGATAAGGAAACAAATTTAAGTAAAGCACAACAAAAACTTCTAAGAGACAAGATGCGAAGCGATTATTCAACTATGTCGAAACAGATGGATAATGAAATGAAAGCAGCAATCAAAGAAGAGCGACTGCGTATGAGAGATTCTCAGAAACAGTCTTGAAATTAACTTCAAACTAATGTTAAATTAGGAGGAATGTCCAAATGAATGAAATGCAGGATACAGTTAACCTAGAAACAACTAGCCCTGATACTGCTACGGCAGACAACTTTGACTCGTCAAACTTTTTTGAAAGTCTAGACGCTGAAGTTAATGCTGCCATAATGGACGAAGATAGCCCGTTTCCTGTTGACGAGACCGCTCCATCACAGGAAGCCCAGACAACTTCTCAAGAAAATTTAGGGAACTCTGGAAATAGCAAGCAGGAGCATAATTGGGAAAAGAGGTATGGAGACTCAAGTTCGGAAGCTCAACGGCTTAACACTCGTTTGAAAGAACTTGAACCATATTCTCCTATTCTCGATGCACTCAAGGAAGACCCGAATTTAGTCAAGCATGTGCGAGGCTATTATGAGGGTGGTGGTTCCACACCGAAATCCATGAAGGAGGAGTTAGGACTGGATGAGGACTTCATTTTCGACTACGATGAAGCTATTTCAGACCCTGCCTCTGACTCTGCTAACGTGTTTAATAACACAGTAGACAAAGTTGTTCAAAGAAGACTCTCCGAATTTGCTGGAAAGCAACAAGAAGAGTCTAAAAGGATTTCAGATGAAGCATCGTTTAGACAGCGCCATGACATCTCTGATGATGAATATGGTCAAGTTGTAGACTTTGCGAAATCTAGAAATCTCTCTATGGACGATATTTACTACCTATACAACAGAGAAAACAGGGATAGGGCAATAGCCGATAACACTAGAAAAGAAGTAGTTCAGCAAATGAAGAACGTCCGACAGAAACCCGCTAGTATGAGTACTGCTGGTTCTGAACAGGTCGAAACTAGCCCAGATGACATGGTTTTCAACGCTATTTCACAAGCGGGTGGAGCCGAGGATTTATTACGAGGAACTAGCTAATGGAGAATAAATCATGGCTACATACGGTTCATCTGATGCGGCTGGCTTTTTAAGCGGAGTCCCATCGGCTGGAGGTACAACTGGAAGAGTAACATCAGGAATCCCTGATACTGGTCATTTAAGGCGAAGGTACGACTTCTCCGAGAGGTTCACCGAGCTTGCTATAGACCAAACTCCCTTTTTCAGGCTCGTTGCGAAGGTTGCAAAAAAACCTACGGACGACCCCCAGTTTAAATACACCGAAAAGCGTGGTTCAATTCACAAGCGTTATGCCTATGTTGTAGGTTATCGGAGGTCTGATGATTCAGACATGTTCAATAACTCTACACTTCAGACCTACGAGAGTTCATCTACCCCCGTTGCTGCGGGGAATACGATTAAACTCTGGGTAGCGACTGACTTCAAAAACAAAGGCAATAAGCAAAACGTATACAACCAGTCTTCAGGCGCCATCAATGTTGGTGTCGTAGACACGGCTCCCGAGTTCTTCTTACCCAATCAAATCGTAAAGGTTAATGTTTCAGCCACTGATGGTGGCGATGCAACCGTCTCAGATTATGCGCTTGTGCGTGTAACTGCTGTCGGTTCAGCTACTGATATTAGTGATACTAATAATACTGGTGGCTCAGGTGCAGGAAACATACTGGCTAACTGTGTTGAAGCAGTTCTGCTTACTTGTACAGTTGTTAAAGGTGTCTCTTCTGGATACCTAACATCTTTTTCAAGTGATGCACCAGACCTTAATGTTTACGCTGAGAGTATCGCTGGCAATTCTGCCGGTGGTGGGTTAGAAGCCAAACGGTGTCATGTTGTAGGTTCTGCATACGCTGAAGGCTCAGGTCTTATTAACCAGTCATGGAACGACAATCCTTATAGCACCTCTTACGGACAGACTCAAATCTTCCGTAGTGAGTTTGCTATGACGAATACCGCCCGTGCAACTGCTCTCAAGTACGAACCCAATGAATGGGCACGTATTTGGAGAGATAAACTCATTGAGCATAAATGGGACATGGAGCAAGCTGCTCTATTCTCAGCTCAGGGTTCATCTGGCAGTGGTACAAGCTCTGTGTATTATACGCAGGGTGCAGTTGATTTCGTTACTAACTCAGGCAACTCATTCAGTATTGATTATACAAGTAAGACTACTGATGACTTTCTTGATGATATGAGTAACTATCTCGACCCGCGGTATAACAACGGTGCCGCTTCTGTCTATTTCTGCGATACAGCAACACATAATTGGTTGCTGAGATTGGGGAATGGTTCACAGAACGGTCTGACAGACGCACTATTTCAAAATAGTCTAAGTGTCACTAACGCCCGTTGGGATTTCGCTGTATCTGGTAAAAAGAGTCTCTTTGGAGTACCTCTGACTACGATAAGTACACCTTATGGTGATATTAATGTCACTCGTTGTATCTCACTCGATAGTTCTAATGTTAAGATTCTCGGAATCAACATGAAGTACGTGAAATATCGTCCTCTCGTTGGTAACGGAATCAATCGTGACACCTCAGTTTATGTTGGTGTCAAGTCATTAGAGCATACTGGTGATGATAAACGTACTGATATGATACTCACAGAAGGTGGCTTTGAGTGGCAGATGCCTGAAGCACACGCTTACTGGACGTAAACGGAAGTACGAGGTTATCCCCGCTGGGGTTTTTGTTCCTTTCTACCTGGCGGGGTAACCATTAACAAAATTAGGAATTATGGCAGCAATTTGGGAAAAAGTAAATAGAGTAACAGGTAACGATAGCAATTCGACTGATTTAACCCCGTATCTGAATATGGGAGCTAAATGGCTTGTTAATAGTCTACCTGAAAAGTTTTTATGGAGTATTGCATCCGAAACTACGGTAAAAGGATGGGAATCAGATGCTGGAGATAGTGATACTATTAATGAAGGCTCTGGGATTGCTTATGATAAAATATTAGCAGTATATAGACATAGCGGTACGTTAAATAGCAATCCAAAACGTATGATTTGCAAAGAAGTTCCCGATAACATGTCTTATGCTATGGATGATGCGAATAGTATTTATCACCCTACAAAAGTTTTCCCCAAATATTACAAGTTAAGTGGTAAGGTTTATATAAAACCAGTACCTGATTTTAATGATAGAACTACTACTAATAGTCCGCCAGCTTTAACATATACAAAGCCTGGTGCGAGTTCACCAACATCGGTAGCATCACAGGCTGGAGATAAGGGAGTTATTGTTTACGCAGCTCCACCGGTCTTTGATGAGAACACATCTGATGCTTCAGGTCACGTACTTATAGAATGGGAAAATATCTTAGTTATGTACGCTGGTGCTATGGATTTTATGAGACTATCTTCTTCTTATAGAGCAAGTGCAGCGACTGCATTATCTAATGCGAATACTGCCGTAGGTACATTTAGGACTAAGATTGGAGCTACATTAGTTACTTTTTATGATGGTTCAAAAGATATATCAGGTGCTACAATTACAGTTCCATCAAAGACACTTACATTTGTTCCACCTACTTTATCTACATCTACTATTACTAGTGCTTTTACACTTAATGAGTCTCTTCCTTCTTCAATAGTAGTAGGACAGACGTTACCAACATTTTCAATAAGTGAAGCATTGGATAGTGAGATAAGTATTACTTCTGCTCTCCCTGATTTTGTACCTCCTTCCTTTACGCTTAATTTTGATGATTCATCAGCTTCTCAGTCTTTTGATGATGCGATGGAGAAAGCTATGCAAGTAATAGACACTGGTGGAAGTACAGGTGGAGGATTAAGCGCTGATTACGATGCTGAAAGTTTAATAGCAGCAGAAGACCCAGAACTGGTCTCTGCAGTGATACAGACAGCTCAGAGTGAGCTTAGCAGAGCTAGTAATGCATTACAAAAACAAAGAACTCTAATAGAAGAACATCAGGCGAATGTTCAAACAGAAGGACAAAGAGTATCAAACGCTCTTGGAAAGTATCAAGCTGAACTAGCTAAAGAGAATGCACGTGTGCAGGCTGATGCAACACAGTACAATGCAGAAGTACAGAAGGAATTGGGAAGATTTAATGGTCAAGTCCAAAAGTTTTCTGCTGAGCTTCAGAAAGAATCTCAGAGAGCTGGTGAAGACACTAGAAAATTTCAAGCTGAGGTAGATAAGGAATCAAGGAGAGTTCAATCAGAAGCATCAAAGGTTCAAACTGAAATTGCTGAATTTCAAGCTAACTTGCAAAAAGCTCAAGCAGACTTTCAAAAAGATGTAGCACAATACCAAAACGATATATCAGCTTTTCAGTCTAAGGTTTCTACCAATAGTGAAAAATTCAAAAATGACCTAATGTTCTGTGCAACCTATATGCAAGAAGCAGATGGATACCTTAAGGTATCTTCTGATTATTCAAAGAAGTCTGGTGAAGCCTTACAAAGGTCTGTTAGTCTTTATCAATGGGCTACTAGTGAGTTATCAGCTGCAACAGGTGGGCAATCCTCAGCTCCTCAACAACAAGCAGCTCAGAGAGGCGAAGAAGGAGCGAGTTCATAAAGTGAAATCTTCTAGTAGAATGCGTAGGAAATACTAATGACAGTTTTAGAGATAATGGAAAGAGCTGGAGCTGATAATTCGACACTTACTATTGCATGGATTAAAGACGCTGTTAATCTTGTACAATCAAACACTCCTCATGATGTTAAAGTGAAGAAAATTAGTGTTACTAAAGCTGCTGATGGTGATGATAATAGATATGAATTGCCGGCAGATTTAATGTCTCTTCTCAATGTTAGCGTATTGGATACTGAAGATGGGAACAAATACAAGAGAATAAGAAGATTGACGTTCCAACCTCTTATATCTGAGGATAAGGAGCCAAATGCATGAGTAATAATGTAGAGACTAAGTATTTCTATCGAATAAGAGGTAAGAAGATAGAATTATGGATGTATAGGCGTGATTATGGGGGTGGGGGAGTAAATAGTGATGGTGTAGTAACCAATTCTTCTCATTCATATAAATACCCTGATGAGGCTATTACAGAGGGATTAAGAGTTGAATATACCGCTTTTATCAACCCATTTGTTAATGCAGACCCTAATACTCTTGCAACTGGAGATGAGAATGAGACCACATGGACTAATCCAGATTTAACAGCTGTTACTTCACCAGAAGAGACAACACACGTAAATTTGAATAGGATGCTCAGTCTAGCAGTTGTTAGTTATGTGAGAGCAATGTTGGCTGAGAATAGCGGAGACTTAGAAAGAAAAGAGTATTACATGAGAGAATTTTGGAAACGAGTTGCTGATAACGAAAGCAACAAGAGGACTGGAGTAAGTATTACTTATCCCATTCCTGTATTTTCTGTGAGGTAAATATGGCAACTACACATGAAGTAAGATGGTCTGTATCTGCCACGCCAGTAGCTAAAGAATCAGGCGGTGATGGTGGGACTATGGCACATGATACAATTCATGAAAATATTAGAAAATCTGTTGGAGGTAGTGGGACAACTTCAACTGATGGAGCTACAGACTTTGGTGGTACATGGACTAATGGTACAAGTTCTACACCGTATCTGAGTGCCACTAGTGGTGGGGTTAATGTAGGTGATGGTGACACAACATTTCTTTATATCAAAAACACAGGATTTGAATATTCCACCGCTACAGTATTAGGTGATGCGAGTACAGATACTGTAACAGTATTTATAGATGCTGAACATATAGCAACATTAAATGCTGGAGAATCTTGGATTATACCAATTCCAGGTAGTTCTAGCACGGCAACTAATTATATAGTAAAACGTGGTAGCTCAACAAATATTGCTATTGAAGCAATAGGTATGGATTAAAATAATAGGAGTTAATTATGGCAAAGGGCGTAGGCGTAAATAGAGGTCTTATGGAATATCCAGTTGCGGAGTCCGTAGCACCTTTTACAGCTGCAGAAGTTGCGACTGGGAATGACCAGAAATGTTGTAGAGCAGTACACATGAAAGGTACAGCAGCTGATGTAACTTTAACGGTTGGTGGTAGTGATATTGTATTTCACTTGCTAAAAGGGCATACATATTCAATTTCAGCTACTAAGTCAAGTTCAACAAGCGTTGTTTTCTTGTTTTAATGCCAGAAGCAAGTAAAGCGTATGCTAATTGGGAGATTCTGCAGGATGCTGATGCAGATATTACTGTTCAGTTTAATGCTTCATACCCTATTGATAGCCATACATACAAGGCTAGGATAGTGAAAGACTATTCTGGTACTGCATTTACTTTTGGTGACGAGGGAAGTATAGATTATATAGAAATTGACCAGACTGACAGGACTGCTGCTCCGTCTGATGGTGGTGGACAGGTTTATGGAGTTATTAGTAAAAGTGGAAGTGGAACGGTTACTCCTGTGATAACAGTAAAACTATATGCAATTCAGACTAAGGATTTTCCGGCCAGTTTTAGTGGAAAGTGGGATTTACTTGAGAAGACTGTCTCTGGTGTTTATACAAGACAGACGCAGGGTGAGGTAAATATAGACAATAGTGCAGCAGCGAGGTTTTAAATGGCTACAGTAAGCACAAAAAGTTTTGGAACTAATGTTGTATCAAAGACAACAGACAGTTTCAGTATAAATTCAGCAGCAATTCCTCATAGCAGTACAAATGTAACTGCTACAAATGTGAGAGATGCTATTGATGAGGTCGCAACACAATTAGCGGTGGGAGCATCAGCTCCGACAGCAGATGTCACCGAAGGTGACTTGTGGTACGACACAGATGACGACCAATTATTTGTGAGGAGAGATAGTTCTTGGACTGAGATGGTTCAAGAAGACCTCACAGGTGATATAGATGGTGGAACATGGTAATAACAATAACAATAGGAGTTAGCTATGGCTAACAAAGT
>Ga0209128_1000391_pt1 | contig 33073 bp, 27 predicted proteins | sample ETNvirnome_6_100_FD_184072 | JGI IMG/M metagenome (GOLD analysis project Ga0209128, IMG submission 184072) | Marine viral communities from the Pacific Ocean - ETNP_6_100 (SPAdes) (version 2) | ecosystem: Environmental > Aquatic > Marine > Oceanic | place: Pacific Ocean | collected 2013-06-19
AAGATCAAGGTCGATGACCTCAAGCGGCAAATCGAATCCGAAGCCAAGCGTGGCGAGAAGCCGTTCGAGGGCGAAATCGGCGTGTCGCCCCGCGTCAAGGACGCGCTCAGCCGCGCTTTCGTGGCATCCAACGAACTCAGTCACTCCTATGTCGGCCCGGAGCATTTCCTGATCGGGCTGGCCGAGGAAGGCGAAGGCTTGGCAGCCAACCTGCTGCGCCGATACGGCCTCACGCCGCAAGCGCTGCGCCAGCAGGTGAGCAAGGTGGTCGGCAAAGGTGCCGAGGATGGCCGCGCCGAGACGCCGACCAACACGCCCGAGCTGGATAAATACTCGCGAGACCTCACCAAAATGGCGCGCGAGGGCAAGCTCGATCCGGTCATCGGCCGTGCGCAGGAGATCGAGACCACCATCGAGGTGCTGGCCCGGCGCAAGAAAAACAACCCGGTGTTAATCGGTGAGCCCGGCGTCGGCAAGACCGCCATTGTCGAAGGACTGGCGCAGCGGATGGTCGCCGGCGAAGTGCCCGAGACGCTGCGCGACAAGCGTCTGGTCGAACTCAATATCAACGCCATGGTGGCAGGCGCCAAGTACCGCGGCGAGTTCGAGGAGCGCGTGCAGAAGGTGCTCAAGGAAGTGACCGAGCACCAGGGCGAGCTGATTCTCTTCATCGACGAGGTGCACACCATCGTCGGTGCAGGCCAGGGTGGCGGCGAAGGCGGGCTGGACGTGGCCAACGTGTTCAAGCCGATGATGGCGCGCGGCGAACTGAACCTGATCGGCGCCAGCACGCTCAACGAGTATCAGAAGTACATCGAGAAGGACGCCGCGCTGGAGCGTCGCTTCCAGCCGGTGATGGTGCCCGAGCCGACGGTAGCGCAGACCATGATGATCCTGCGAGGCCTGCGCGACACCTTCGAGGCGCACCACAAGGTCAGCATCACCGAGGATGCGATCATCGCCGCCGCCGAGTTGTCGGACCGCTACATCACCGCCCGCTTTCTGCCTGACAAGGCCATCGACCTGCTCGACCAGGCGGCCGCGCGCGTGAAGCTGTCGGCCACGGCCCGCCCGGTGACGGTGCAAGAGCTGGAGTCCGAACTGCACCAGCTGCGGCGTGAGCAGGACTATGTGGCCTCGCGCAAGCAGTACGACAAGGCCACCGAGCTGGGCAAGCGCATCGAGGCCAAGGAGACTGAACTCAAGAAACTCGTCGAGGAATGGGAACGCGAGCGCGCCTCGGGCAGCGCCGAAGTCAAGGCCGAGCATGTCGCGCAGATCGTCTCACGCCTGACCGGCATTCCGGTCAACGAGCTGACGGTGGAAGAACGCGAGAAGCTGCTGCATCTGGAGCAGCGGCTGCACGAGCGCCTGGTGGGCCAGGACGAAGCGGTGCGCGCGGTGGCCGATGCCGTGCGGTTGTCGCGGGCGGGGCTGCGCGAGGGCAGCAAGCCGGTTGCTACTTTCCTGTTCCTCGGACCGACCGGCGTGGGCAAGACCGAACTTGCCAAGGCGCTGGCCGAGTCCATCTATGGCGATGAAGGTGCGCTGCTGCGCATCGACATGTCCGAGTACGGTGAACGCCATGCCGTGGCACGCCTGGTGGGCGCGCCTCCGGGCTATGTGGGCTATGACGAGGGGGGGCAGCTCACCGAGAAAGTGCGGCGCAAACCCTACAGCGTGTTGTTGCTCGATGAGATCGAAAAAGCGCACCCCGACGTCTACAACATCCTGCTGCAGGTATTCGACGACGGGCGGCTCACCGACGGCAAGGGCCGGGTGGTGGATTTCACCAATACCATCATCATCGCTACCTCGAACTTGGGCTCGGACATCATCCAGCGTCGGCTGAAGGCCCGTGGCGCCGGTGGCGAGGAATACGTGAAGACCAAGTCCGAGGTGATGGACGTGCTACGCGGACACTTCCGTCCCGAGTTCCTCAACCGCATCGACGAGATCATCGTCTTCCATGCGCTGGGCAAGGAGGAGATCCGCCATATCGTCGGCCTGCAGCTCGATCGCGTGGCGCGCAACGCCGCCAGCCAGGGCGTGACGTTGACCTTCGACCAGACCTTGATCGACCACTTCGCGGAGGAAGGCTACAAACCCGAGTTCGGCGCGCGCGAGCTCAAGCGGCTGATCCGCAGCGAGCTGGAAACCGCGCTGGCACGCGAGATGCTCGGTGGCGGCATCGGCAAGGCCGATCACGCCAGCGCCCGCTGGGATGACAAGGCCGAACGGGTGGTCTTCGAGCGCCAGGAGCCACCCGCGAAGCCGGCCGAGCCTGAAAAACCCGATGCCGCGAACGTGGCCGAGGCACCGCCGAACGGCGAGAGCAAGGCTACGCGCAAGAAGAAGCCGGCGGGCGGCGAATCTTGAGCGATGGGAGGCTGTCGTGTCCGACCCCAGCGGGCTGACATGGGCAGCCACCCTCGTGTCGCTGGCGATCGCTGTCCCTACGGCGGGGCACGCGGTCATCTACAAGCGTGACCCTCGATCGGCCACGCTGTGGGTACTGCTGATCGCCTTGTTGCCGCTGGGCGGTTCGCTGCTGTATGGGCTGTTCGGCATCAACCGTTACCAGCGGCGGTCACGGCGGCTCTTCCCGGGGGCAGATCCTGCTGTTCGGCAGGACCTCTCGCCCACGATGCCCGAGCCCGTATCGCCGCCGCTTGCCGGTCTGGCCCACCTGGTGGGACGCGCCACCGGCCAGTCGCTGACCGGCGGCAACCGCATCGAGCCGCTTGTCGATGGCGAGCAGGCCTACCCGGCCATGCTCGCCGCCATCGAATCGGCGCGGTACAGCGTCGCCTTGGCCTCGTACATCTTCGACGGCCAAGGCATCGGGGCGCAGTTCGTCGATGCGCTGAGCCGGGCTCATCATGCGCGCGGCGTGCAAGTGCGGGTGCTGATCGACGATGTCTATGCCCGCTGGACGCCCAGCAGTGCCTACCACGCCTTGCAACGCGCCGGCGTTCCGGCGGCGACGTTCAACCCGACGTTGATCCCCGCACGCCTGCATGGCGCGCATCTGCGCAATCACCGCAAGCTGCTGGTGATCGATGGCAAGACGGGTTTCACCGGCGGCATGAACATCTTCAGCTCGTATTGGCGGCCCGATGCGCCGGGCCAGGCCTGTCACGATTTGCATTTTCGTCTGCGCGGGCCGGTGGTAGAGCATCTGATGCGGAGCTTCACCGATGATTGGTGCGATACCACGGGCGAGCGGTTCAGCAAGGGTTTCTGGCGCGAATCTCCCGCAATGGCTGATGAGCAAGGAACCTCTTGGGCGCGCGGCATCGAGGCCGGTCCCGATGAGGCCCTGGACAGGATGCGCTGGACCTTCATGGGCGCTTTGAGCGCGGCGAAGCATTCGGTGCGCATCTGGACACCTTACTTCGTCCCCGATCAGCCGATGATCGCGGCGCTGAGCACGGCCGCGTTGCGCGGCGTGCGTATCGACGTGCTGACGCCCGCAAACGGCGACCATCCCACGGTGCAATGGGCCGCGCGCGCCCACTACTGGCAGGTGCTGGAGCACGGTGTGCGCATCTTCGAACGGCCTGGCCCGTTCGACCACAGCAAGCTGATGCTGGTAGATGGAACGTGGTGCTGCCTGGGTTCGGCCAATTGGGATGCGCGCAGTTTGCGCCTCAACTTCGAGTTCAATGTGGAGGTGTACGACACCGAGTTGTCTACGCGGCTGTCATCCCTTTTTGATGCCGCTTGTGATGCGTCGGGCGAGATATCGGCGAAGGCGTTGCGCGCCCGCCCGCTGGCCATCCGCTTGCGCGACGGGTTGGCCCGTCTGTTCACCCCCATTCTCTAGCGACACGACTTGCGAGGTACCCTGCCCATGGAAAAGAAAGATCAATGGAACATTGGCTACTGGATCGTCGCCGGCCTGTTGCTGCTGACGCTGCAGAACTACTGGCAGGCGGCCAAGACCGTCGAGCCCGTGCCCTACAGCGAATTCGAGAAGGCGCTGGCCGAGGGGCGCGTCGCCGAAGTGCTGGTGTCGGACCGCACGGTCACCGGGCGCCTGAAATCGCCAGACAGCCGGGGCAAGACCACCATCGTGGCCACCCGTGTCGAACCCGACCTGGCCGAGCGGCTGTCCAAGTACGACGTGCCCTATGCGCGGGTGGTGGAAAGCACCTGGCTGCGTGATGTGCTCTCGTGGATTCTGCCGGCGGTGGCCCTCTTCGGCGTCTGGTTCTTCCTGTTCCGCCGCTTCGCCGAGAAGCAGGGCATGGGTGGCTTCCTGAGCATCGGCAAGAGCCGTGCCAAGGTATTCATGGAGAAGAACACCGGCGGCCCCATCGGTGGACACGACGAGCGTGAGCAGACGCTGAACCAGTTGCTCACCGAAATGGATGGCTTCGACCGTCAGGTGCTGGTGGACCGTCCCGACAAGAAAGGTTGCCTGGGTATCCTGAAGGTCCATGTCAAGAAGATCACCCTGGCCCACGGTGTAGGTCTGGAACAGATGGCGGCGCTGATCTGGCCAATCTCGTGAACGAAGCAGCGCTGAACGCGACGCGGCGCAAGGCGCAGGCTGTGGAACTGCAAGACTTCACCGCCGCCATCGAGCGCATCGTGGCCGACCTAGAGCACAAGTTCGCCGTGCTCCCGGGAGGGCGCGCGGCTGAGAAGCTCGTGTTTGGCGAGCTGTCCACAGGGGCTTCAGACGATCTCGCGCGGGCCACCGACATCGCCCGCGACATGATTACGCGCTTCGGCATGGATGAGGGCTTGGGGTACGTTGCTTTTGAGGCACAGAGGCCGCGTTTTCTTGATGCGCCTGAACTGGTACAGGGTGGCTGCCGGGTAGCCGAATCGACTCAGACACGCATCGACCAAGCCATCCGTGACATCGTGATGGGTGTGTTTGATCGTGCATACCGAATTCTCGAAATTAACCGAGAAGTGCTGGAGCGGTGCGCGCGCGAACTGCTCGCACGGGAAACGCTGGATGAATACAGCATCCGGCAACTGACGCAAGGGCTACAGCTCGAATCCCCATGTCACAGCGGCCCAACTGCCGGAGCGATTACTTCCTCAGTGTCCCAAGGAGCCACCTCATGAGTGCCAGCATTCATATCGTCTGCCCACACTGCCAATCCATCAATCGCGTGCCAGCCAACAAGTTGGCAGAGAAGCCCAATTGCGTGCGGTGCCAGCACTCGCTGTTCACCGGAGAACCCATCGAGCTGACCACAGCGACGGTAGAGGACATCACCGATCTCAAGAGGGTAGACCAGGCGCTGAACGCTATGCGCCGACAGCGAGAAGAGTTGGCCAGCCACGTTCCCGGTATGCTTTACCAATACCGTCTTCGTCCGGACGGCAGCTCGCACTTCCCTTATGCCAGCGCGAAGATACGGGAAATATACGGGGTTGCACCGGAGGATGTTGTCGAAGATGCCACTCCTGTGTTCGCGGCGCTCCATCCTGAAGACCGCGACCGTGTGCATGAAACCATACAGGCGTCGGGGCAGTCACTCGCGCTTTGGCATGACGAGTACCGGGTGCAGTTTCCAGACGGTCGGGTGATCTGGGTCGAAGGCGAGGCGTCGCCTGAAGCCATGCCTGATGGGAGCATCCTCTGGCACGGCTATATCCATGATGTCACCTCACGCAAAAGATCCGCGGAAGAGCTTCGCCTTGCGGCTACCGTTTTTGAGCACGCAGGAGAGGGCATCCTCGTTACGGACACTCAAGGCCACATTGTCAACGTCAATCGGGCGTTTACCGTGATCACTGGTTATGCGCGGGAGGACGTATTGGGCCAGACACCTCGTCTGCTCGAGTCCGATCGCTATGACGATGAGTTCTATCAGACCGTTTGGCAGGCTCTGCGTGAGCACGACTATTGGCACGGAGAGCTCTGGTGCCGACGCAAGAACGGCAGTCAGTTTGCCGCGCTGCTGACGATCAGTGCAGTCCCGGATATGCGGGGCCATATCGAGCATTACGCAGCCATGTTTTCCGACATCACAGCGCTGAAGGAGAACCAGCAACAGCTTGAACGCGTTGCTCATTACGACCTGCTCACCGGCTTGCCCAATCGACTATTGCTTGGAGACCGCCTTAAGCAGGCCATTCGTCAGACACGTCGGCGTGGCATGCACCTGGCGGTTGTCTTTATCGATCTGGATGGATTCAAGAAGGTCAACGACCAGCACGGCCACGCAGTCGGCGACAAATTGCTGTCCGTCCTGTCCAGGCGTATGGCGCAGGTGTTGCGCGAAGACGATACCTTGGCCCGTCTTGGTGGTGATGAGTTTGTCGCTGTTCTGCTCGACCTGCCGGATATTTCCGTCAGCGTACCGATTCTCGATCGCCTGATCGAGGTGGCTGCACAGCCCGTACCGATTGGTGACGCACTGTGCGAGGTGAGCGCGAGTATCGGTGTGAGCTACTACCCGCAAGGCGAAGATATCGACGCCGACCAATTGCTGCGGCAGGCAGATCAGGCTATGTATCGTGCCAAGCAAGCCGGCAAGAATCGATATCACGTTTTCGATACGGAGAAGGATCGTACGCTGCGCACCCGTCACGAAGGATTGGACAGCATAGAGAATGCACTTGCCAATGGGCAGTTTCTGCTTTATTACCAACCTAAGGTCAACATGCGCACCGGTGAGGTGCTGGGCGCCGAAGCCTTGATCCGCTGGCAACATCCGACGCGTGGCTTGTTATCTCCTGCCTCCTTCATACCCTTCATTGAGAACCATCCGCTCGGGATTGACGTGGGGGAATGGACCATCGAGGCTGCGCTGACCCAGATCGAAGTTTGGCGCAAGGCCGGCCTTCATGTCCCGGTCAGCGTGAATATCGGTGCGCGGCACTTGCTGCAACCGGACTTCATCACGCATCTACGGGGTATGTTGTCACGACATCCCGGCGCCCAGCCGCAAGACCTTGAACTGGAAATCCTCGAAACCAGCGCCGTGGAGGACTTCGTTCAAGTGTCTCAGTTGATGGCGCAGTGCGAGAGGATGGGATTGCGTTTTGCCCTCGACGATTTCGGCAGCGGCTATTCATCGCTGGCCTATTTGAAGCGCCTGCCCGCGCACCTGCTCAAGATTGACCAGGGTTTTATACGCGACATGCTCGAGGATCCGGACGATATCGCTATCCTGGATGCGCTACTGGCACTGGCAAGGTCGTTTGGCAGGAACTGCATCGCGGAGGGAGTTGAATCCATTCAGCATGGTGAAATGCTGCTGCGTATGGGGTGCGAGTGGGGCCAGGGTTATGCCATCGGGCATCCGATGCCGGCGCATGAATTCGAGCAATGGCTACACACCTGGCAGGTACCCTTATCCTGGAAGGGATTCAAACCTGACAGTCGCTCTGCGCTGCCCGTGCCGTTCACATACGCCGACCACCGGGTCTGGATTTCCCAGATGATCGACTATCTGTCAGGTAAGACCCAAGTGCCGCCTCAATCCGAAACTCTCCAATACTGGCGTGATCAAAGTGGCCGCCCTACGTTCTTCGGCAAGGATCCTGATGATCAGGTTGATGTCCTGCATCAGAGCATCCAGCAGTTAGCGCACACCCTGAGTGAAATGAAAAATGCCGGCCGTGTCGAGGCATTGAGGGCAGGCATCGACAAGTTGCAACATTTGCAGGCGGATCTACTGGAATTGCTGCCCCCAGACCAGAAGCAGGATTGATGCCATGCACGGGACAAAGGGGTGACGCGCAAGAGGCTGATCGAGTCGTCTTCTCGGACTCCCCGTTCCATTAACGTTTCATTGAAAGAGAGAGCAACGCTTATGCATAAAGAACCAGGCCACACGACCCTTGACGAGATGCGCGCCCAGTGGCGGTTGATGACGTTTTACGAGCGCTTCGAGCAGGTCGTCGCCCTCGTTCTGTCGGCGATAATTGCCATCATCATCGTGGTGTCGCTGATTCAGTTGATTCGGCTCGTCTTCACGCTGCTCGTCATGGATGCACTGAATCCAACGGATCATAAGGCTTTTCAGATGGTATTCGGTGCCATCATGACGCTCCTGATCGCGATGGAATTCAAGCATTCGATCGTCAGAGTGGCGCTGCGTAAAGAAAGCATCATCCAGGTCAAGACCGTCATTCTGATCGCGATCCTGGCACTGGCCCGCAAGTTCATCATCCTTGACCCCGACATTGATCCTGCCAAACTGGCCGCCCTGGCGGGGACGATACTGGCCTTGGGTCTGACCTATTGGCTCATGCGTGAACGCGACGACCGGAAGACCGAGTGATTGGACCATGGCTCTTTATCGTCTAGACGGTCGACACGGTGCCAGGTCGAGGCACCGCTGGCTCAATCGCTTTCAAACCGTGTTGCTGGTTTTGACCCTGGTCGGGATTGCGACCGCTGCGGGGAGTCTGTTGTTCGGCGAAGGCGGCTTTTGGCTCGCGCTGTTTGCCGTTGCTGGCGCGCTGCTGCTGGAGCCGACAGCCGCGTCGGCGCTGACCTTGCGCCTGTACCGCGCGCGGGCCCTGCACCCGCACGAAGCCCCCGAGATTTGGGCCCTGTTGCGCGAGCTGTCCGCCCGTGCCGGTTTGCCCGCCACGCCGGTGCCGCACTACGTGCCCAGTGCCGTCGTCAACGCCTTCGCCACCGGCTCGAAGCAGCATGCATCGATCGCCCTCACCGATGGCCTGCTGCGCAACCTGAATTCGCGCGAACTGGCGGGTGTGCTCGCGCACGAGGTCGCGCACATCGCTAATGAAGATATGCGTGTCATGGGGCTGGCGGATTCCGTCAGTCGCCTCACGAGCCTGCTGGCGATGGTCGGACAGATCGCTATTGTGTTCAGCTTGCCCGCACTGCTGGCCGGCGCGGTGGCGGTTAATTGGCCTGGACTGCTTCTGCTGGCCGCCTCGCCCCAGTTGGCTCTGCTCGCACAGCTCGGCTTGTCTCGCGTGCGTGAGTTCGATGCTGACCGCCTCGCGGCGGAACTGACTGGCGACCCGCACGGGCTGGCGTCCGCGCTGGCGAAAATCGAGCGGGTCAGCCGCTCCTGGCGTGCCTGGCTGCGGCCGGGATGGGGCAATCCCGAGCCTTCCTGGTTGCGCACGCATCCGGCAACACAAGATCGTATCTCACGCCTGCTGACGTTGGCGCCTGGATCAGCAACAGCCTTGCCGTTTCACGCGCCCCATTTCTTGCCGGAATCCGCTGTGAGGCCGCGCCCGCCGCGCTGGCTCCCGAGCGGGCTATGGCGCTGATTGCCTATCAACAGGAGACTTCTCGTGGCCTACCCTGACCCGTACCCACGCCCCACACCGGATCATTTCGTCCGGCGCTGGCTCGTCATCACTGCGTGCGTTGCAGCACTCATGCTGTTCTGGCAGTTCCTGCCCGCCATCGAAGCCTGGTTCAGCCCGCGCCAAGCCGCTGAGCGCACCGTCACGCCGCGTGGCGATCTGGCCGCTGACGAACAGGCCACCATCGAACTGTTCGAAAAATCATGCGCCTCGGTGGTCTACATCACCACCGCGCAGCTGATGCGCGACGTCTGGACGCGCAATGTCTTCTCCGTGCCCCGCGGCACGGGATCGGGCTTCATTTGGGGCGACGCCGGCCACGTGGTGACCAACTTCCACGTGATCCAGGGGGCATCGTCTGCCACGGTCAAACTGGCCGACGGTCGCGATTATCAGGCTGCGCTCGTTGGCGCCAGTCCTGCGCACGACATCGCGGTACTCAAGATTGGCGTCGGCTTCAAGCGCCCGCCGGCGGTGCCGGTGGGCACCAGTGCCGATCTCAAGGTGGGGCAAAAGGTCTTTGCCATTGGCAATCCCTTCGGGCTCGACTGGACGCTCACCACTGGCATCGTTTCCGCGCTCGACCGCACGCTCGACGCCGAAGGTGGCGGCCCTGCCATCGATCACCTGATCCAGACCGACGCCGCTATCAACCCCGGCAATTCCGGTGGCCCGCTGCTCGATTCGGCTGGGCGGCTGATCGGCATCAATACCGCCATCTACAGTCCGTCTGGCGCCTCGGCCGGCATCGGCTTTGCGGTGCCGGTCGATACCGTCATGCGCGTGGTGCCGCAACTCATAAAGACCGGCAAGTACATCCGTCCGGCGCTGGGCATCGAGGTGGATGAGCAGCTCAACGCGCGTCTGCAGGCGCTGACCGGCCGTAAGGGCGTATTCGTATTGCGCGTGACGCCGGGCTCGGCGGCGCACAGGGCCGGGCTCGTCGGCGTCGAGGTCACCGCAGGCGGCATCGTGCCCACCGACAAGCTGCTGCACGGTGAAGAGCAACGAGTCTTCGGCGATGCCGGTTACCTTGGCATTCAGAAGCGGGATGAGCATAAGCACCGTGAACACGTCTCCTGGTTCATTGCCAAACGACCTGGCACCCGGAAGAAGTTGGATGCCGACAAGCTGAAAGCCGAGAAAATCAAAGCCAGCATCCGCTCAAAAGTGGAACATCCGTTCCGTTACATCAAGCAGGTGTTCGGCTACAGCAAGGTCCGCTATCGCGGCCTGTCTAAAAACAGCAACCGACTGCTCTTGTTGGCCGCGTTCAGCAACCTGCTGATTGGTGAAAAATACCTACTGACGTAGGGCCAGTGTGCCTGTTTTCCGCCAAAATTGCGGGAAACGGGCAAGATACACACACATAACGGGAAGATAGTGTCTGAATTTTCGATTTTTTGCCGGCTAAAACCAAGATCAGCAAAAATCAGCGGTTATTCAGACCTTCCCTAGCTAGTGCAGTGGGGGGAAGGCTGTTTAGGTTAAATGGATATAAGGGAGTCATTTTTGATTGTGTTTTTAAAAGAAGGTGTTGATTTTTTTGGGTAAGCATTTAGGGCGTCCAAGGGTTGGAGCAGTTGGCACGGATGAGAGAGCTCAATGCTCGCTAGGGATTGGATCTATGTGTTTTTTCTGACTGACTGCTTACGTGTTGGAGCGGGCAACATCGGATAAGGATGAATCTTTATTTTCACCATTTACCGTATTTTTCGAGCCTGGGCGAAAATTAGGATGATACTTTAGCGCCCTTAATCATTCTCCCATGAAAGGCAAAACGATCCAGTCTCGGGTGTAAGTGCTCACAACATACTGATATAAAATGGATTTTTTATGAATAGGAGAGCGCGCGACGTTTCTCTCTGTTTTTAGGGTTAGGATGAAACTTTATTTGCATCCCACACCTGCACAGATCTGGTGGAACTGGATAACCTCACTGCCCGGTAGAACGACTGTAAGTGAGTAATGAGCCAGAATATACCTCTTCGCAATATTGATACCGTTCCTGAACGCCCCACGCTCATGGATAAAATTCATGTCCGCAGTTTCAAGGGCTATTTCAGGCGCCTGAGAATCCTTGGTGGAGCACTCCTGTTTGCTCTGTATTTTGGAACGGTCTGGTTAACCAGCGGAGACCGCCAGGCGGTCTTATGGGACCTTTCTGAAAAGCAGTTCCATATTTTTGGCAGTACCTTCTGGCCTCAGGATTTGGTTCTCCTGTCAGCAATCCTGATCATATGCGCATTCGGGCTGTTCTTTTTGATCGTGCTGGCCGGGCGGGTCTGGTGCGGATATACCTGTCCCCAGAGCGTGTGGATGTGGATATTCATGTGGGCAGAAAAAGCCACCGAGGGCGACCGAAACCAGCGCATCAAACTTGACCAGGCTCCAATGAGCATCGCCAAGTTTTTCAAACGCGCCCGGAAGCATACGCTCTGGTTGCTGATCAGCCTTGCAACAGCCGTAACATCCGTTGGTTACTTCACACCCATCCGGGAACTGCTACCCAACCTTGTATGGATAATTTCTTCCGTGTTTGGGTAAATTGAGGCCCACCCCCAGTGGCCGCTGGGGGCCTTCATGCAGCAGCTCGATGCCTGACCGGCTCCTCTGTCGAGAGACCGATAACAAGTGTGCAGCGCTGCATGACTCTCAAGCGATAACTCGAACAGTCATCGGGGCCTCGAGCCCGTATAGCAAGGCAGAGTCAGCTTATTATGAACAACACGGAAATCCAAACCCCAGTCAATGTCGGCGTCGATGTCGGTAAGGCCAATCTGGACATTGCTCTTCACCCCTCCGGGCAGTTCTACACCATCCCAAATACCGAAGCGCATATTCGCCGCTTTGTCCGTATCCTTAAAAACTACTCGATCGAACGCATCGTTGTTGAAGCCTCTGGCCGATATGAACAGGCCCTGGTTCAGGCCTGCGACCAAGCTGGTTTGCCGATCATCATCGTCAATCCCATCAGTGTCCGACGCTACGCCCAGGCCATTGGCGTACTCGCCAAAACCGACCGGATTGATGCCCAGGTCATCGCGCAGTATGCCGCCACACTGAAACCTGAGTTCAAACCTATTCCAGACAAAACCTCCCAGAAGATTAAGGACTTACTGGTCCGACGTTCTCAGCTTCTGGAAATGTCCACCATGGAGAAAAACCGCCTCCAGATCCTGCCGAAACCCCTTCACCGGTCGATCAAAAGTATGCTCCGGATGCTCCAGAGTCAGATTGAAACCGTCACCCGACAGATTGAGCAGGAGGTGGCCAAGGTGGATCAGTGGCGCAGCAAAATGGAGATCATGACCAGCGTGCCAGGCGTCGGAAAAGTGCTCGCCTACACCTTCCTGAGTGAACTCCCGGAACTCGGTTCGCTGAACCGCAAGGAGATCGCAGCGCTTGTTGGCGTAGCACCCATCAACCGAGACAGTGGCAAGCTAAATGGCAAACGAAGGATACGAGGTGGCCGCCACAGAGTCCGCACCGTGATGTTCATGGCCATGCTCTCATCCATCCAGTGCAACCCGGTCTTCAAACGCTTTTACGAACGCCTGAAGGCCCAGGGAAAGATCCCGAAAGTCGCCCTCATCGCCTGCATGAGAAAGATGATTGTGGTGCTCAATACCATGATCAAAAACCAGGAATCATGGCGGGCTGAAATGGCTTAATTTATGGAATTGACACCACAGTCACTTGTTACCATGAATATCGGGGCAATGGCCCTTTTCTGGTTTTTTTTCACGGTGGCAACCTACATCAATGCAGGATGGCTCCGTGAGAAAGTGTGCCTGCATATGTGTCCCTACGGCCGTTTCCAGTCCTCCATGCTGGATCAGGACTCATTGGTCATTGCCTATGATGCAGCGCGGGGCGAGTCCAGGGGCCCCCGAAAGAAAGGGGCGGATTACAAGTCCGAAGGGCTGGGTGATTGTATCGACTGCCAGATGTGCGTTCAGGTGTGCCCGACGGGTATCGATATTCGCGATGGCCTGCAGATGGAGTGCATAGCCTGTGCGGCGTGCATTGACGCCTGTGATTCGGTCATGGAAAAAATGGCCTACGGTACGGGGCTGATTCGCTACACCAGCGAGCGGGCATTGAATGGAGGTGGACTGCGTATTGTCAGGCCAAGGATGCTCGGTTACGCCGTCGTTCTACTCGTAATGATTTCAGCGTTGTCCTGGGCTATCGTCTCCAGACCCGTGCTGACACTTGATATCGAAAAAGACCGTGGTTTGTTTCGGTATAACACGCAAGGCCATATCGAAAACAGTTATGTATTGAAGATCCTCAACAAGAGCCAGCACAGTCAGAGTTATAACATCGGTGTGGCTGGAGTGGACGGCCTGCAACTGAGCTCTGCTGCGACTGTGTCTGTAGGGGCAGGGGAGAGGATTGAGCTACCGGTTACCGTATCCGTTGCACCGGAGTCCCTTGAGACTGAGGTCAGTGCAATCAACTTCCATCTTCAATCCGTGGAAGATCCGGCATTGAAACTCGTCGAGAACAGTAAATTTGTGGGGACAGTCCGATGACTGACCAGCCCGTGCATGAGGTCATGGATCGGCTTTCTCCGTCAGTTTTCGTCGGTCTACTGAATGTCAATGGTGTGCTCACGTACGCCAATAAAGCCGCGTTGGATGCAATTGGCGCGCGAGCCGAGGATGTGCTGGGCCGACCGTTTGATGCCACCCCCTGGTGGCGGTTCTCGGACCTGAGCCGGCAACGTCTGCGCGAGGCGATACAGGCTGCTGGACAGGGGCTTGCGTCCCGCTTTGACGTGCCTATCCTTGATGTCAATGGTCGAGTGCGGACCATGGATTTCACCCTGCATCCGGTTTACGACGACCACGGAAATGTCATCTATCTGGTACCTTCCGCGCGCGACATCACGGAGCGCAGGCAGGCGGAGCGGGAGCTTCGGCTCACCCAGTTCGCAGTGGATCACGCGCGGGGCGCGATGTTCCAGATCGATGCCGACGGGCGGGTACGCTATGCCAATCGCGCGGCCTGCGACATGCTCGGGTACGCCCGCGAAGACCTTACAGGACGCCTGCTTTCCGATATCGATCCCACCATGACGGAAGGGGTCTTGCGGGCGCATTTGCACGAGTTGAAGGCGCAGGGCTCGGCACGACTTGAGTCACTCGCCCGCCGCAGCGACGGGGAACTGATCCCCATCGAGGTAACCGCCACCTACATCGAGTACGAAGGTGAGCCCGTCAGCTTCTCCTATGTCGACGATCTCACGGCCCGCAGGGCGTCCGAGGAGCGCATCCACTATCTAACCCGATTCGACGGCCTTACCCGGTTGCCGAACCGGACGGCACTCCACGAACGCCTCGAACAGGCCATCGAGTCGGCGCAATTCAGCAACTCGTTTGTGGCGCTTCTGATTGTCGGGCTCGACCGACTGGGGCTGATCAACGACGCCCTGGGGCACGCGGGCGGAGACGAGGTGCTCCGCGCCATCGCCGAAAGGCTGTCCGCATGCGTGGAAACACCCGCGACCGTAGCCCGTATCGGCGGGGACGAATTTGCGATCATGTACACGACAGATACGCAGCTGGATCTCCATGCGGAGTATTGGATTCAACGCATCCTTGAGTTGGTCTCCGAGCCCTTGCGGATCAACGATCAGGAGATCTGCGTAACCTGCAGCATCGGCTCTGCAGCCTATCCAACCGACTGAACGGACTCGGGAGAACTGTTCAAGAACGCCTCATCAGCGCTGCGGTATGCCAAGGGCCGGGGGCGCAACATGCACCAGACTTGTGCCATTGCCACGACCAACCGGGATCCGGAGCGATTGTCCCTGGAGTCAGCACTGCACGGCGCGCTGAAGCACGGCGAGTTCAGCGTCCATTATCAACCCCGTATTGACGTGGACAGCGGCGCTGTAGTAGCCCCCATTTAAACCGGACACCTTGGTAGAAGCAAAGGCCTAGGCATAGACCTAGTGCAAAGGAGTGTCCAAGGTGGAGAGAATCGAAGTCATAACCGGAGTGCAGCGCCGTCGCCGGTATTCCGCGCAGGAGAAAGCATTCATGGTTGCAGAGTGTGAGCAGCCAGGCATGTCGGTATCGCTTGTCGCCCGGCGTCATGGTATATCAGCAAGTCTGTTGTTCCGTTGGAAGAAGCTGATGAAAGACGGTGGCATGTCCGCGATTGAATCCGGTGATGAGGTTGTAAGCGCATCCGAGGTGAAAGCCCTGAACAAGAAGGTTCGGGAGCTGGAGCGGATGTTGGGCCGCAAGACGATGGAAGCTGAAATACTCCGGGAAGCCCTGGAGGTGGCTCAGTCAAAAAAGTTGATCTCGCGCATGCCGTTGCTGCCACCGGACGATACCCTCTGAAGCGGGTTGCGGAAGTGCTGAAGGTGTCGCGCTCCAATCTTCTGGATCGCCTTCATGGTCGCCAGAAAGGCCGAAGCCCGAGATACAGCAAACAGGACGATGACCGGCATTTACCGTTTATCCGCGAGCTGTGCGAGGCCCGTGCGGCCAATGGCTATCGAAGGATCACGGCTCGACTGAATCGGTTGCTCGCAGCCAACGATGAGCGAGTAAACCACAAGCGCGTGTACCGACTGATGAAGCAGGATGGGCTGCTGTTACCCCGGTATACAGGGCGACCTCAAGAGCGCTGCCACAATGGCCAGGTTATTACGTTGAAGCCGGACCTTCGCTGGTGCTCGGATGGCTTTGAGATCCGCTGCTGGAACAAGGAGGTTGTCCGTGTAGCCTTCAGCCTGGACTGCTGTGATCGCGAGCTGATGCGCTATGTAGCGACCACTGGTGGCATCACCGGTGAGATGATTCAGGACCTACTGCTGGAAAGCCTGGAATACCGGTTCGGCCAGTCAGAGAGGGTGCCTCATCCGCTGGAGTGGCTGACAGACAATGGCAGCTGCTACATTGCCAAAGAAACGCGGACCTTCGCGTCCTCTCTGGGCTTTGTGATGTGTACCACACCGGTGAGAAGCCCTCAGAGTAACGGCATGGCGGAGGCCTTCGTGAAGACGTTTAAGCGGGACTATGTGTACCTGAACGATCTCCCTGATGCCGCCACGGTGATGGCCAGGCTGCCGGGATGGATCGAGGACTATAACCGAAGCCACCCGCACAAGGGGCTGAAAATGAAATCGCCCTGGGAATATCGGGCAGAACTGGCATCAAACGAATGAGGTGGTGTCCGGTTTAGCGGGGGCAACTACAGGCGCCCCCGTCGGCGCTGAAGCACTGCTTCGCTGGAATCACCCCGATTTGGGCATGATCTCGCCGGCGCGGTTCATCCCTATTGCGGAGGAGACGGGCCTGATTGAATCGATCGGGGAATGGGTGCTACGTGCGGCATGCGAGCAGAACCGGCTCTGGCGCGAAAGTGGCTTAATGCCCGGGCGCATCGGCGTGAACCTCTCCGCTCGGCAGTTCCGGCACGCAGACCTCGCTCTGCGGGTGGTGCAACTACTTAAAGAGTCCGGATTGGATCCGGAACACCTGGAACTCGAACTGACCGAAAGCATGCTCATGGAGGACGTCGATGCTGCGATCGCGACAATGACGTGCCTCAAGGATTACGGCGTGAGTATCGCGCTGGACGACTTCGGCACCGGATACTCCGGCCTGAGCTACCTGAAACGCTTCCCGATCGACACACTCAAAATCGACCAGTCGTTCGTTCGCGAAATCACCAGCGATCCGGCCAGTGCCGCTATCGCCGACGCCATCATCGCCATGGCCCAACGCCTGGGTCTGGATGTCATCGCCGAGGGCGTGGAGACCTCGGAGCAGTGCCGCTTGCTGCGAGAAAGCGGATGCCGGTTTATGCAGGGCTACCTGTACTCAAGGCCGGTGCCGGCAGAGGATCTGACCAAACTGCTGCGTACGGGGGACCTAGCCAAGCACCTCTGATGCGGCTTGGGCGGACATCGCCAGCAGTAAAGCATACTTACTGGCCATCGAGATCCACCTTATGCCGGCCCCGAGATGGGAATAGCTAGAGTCGCGGTATTCAGATATTCAACTAAGCTTGGATGTGCCACGGTGGGTTTTACAGCCTCCCACTCCCTAATGCGCTAGCACGTCGTTAAGGAGCACTTATGTCCAAGGCTCGGAACGAGGTTTACACCGAACCCGAAGCGAAAGGGAGCCAGGCGGTCAATGCATGCCGAAAGGTGGTGGGCCTGGTACCCGCCCCGGAGATGCCCACTGAGATGGCCGAACAGGCGATCGACGAGTTACCTGAACTGCTGGCCAACTACGTTGATGACCGCTTGAGTTGGGAGGTGCAACTGATCGTCGATCCGTTGATCGGCGCTGCAGAGGCTTCTTCAGATATCATCGGGAGTATTCTCGAGTACAAGCGGGACCAGAAGTGGGACTACGCAATCTGTATTACCGATTTGCCGATCTTTAAGGACCGGCGCTTCGTAATCGCCGAAACCAGCACGGTGCATGGCCTTGCGTTGATCTCATTGCCTGCCTTCGGCATTAGCGCAATACGGCGTCGCTTGAGCGAAGCGATTCTGCAACTGGTCAACGAATTGCATCACGGTAGTTCGGAAGAGGACCGTGCTCGCCAAGAGCAGCGCACCCAGCAATCCGATAAAGTCCATAAGAGCCTACGTGGCAAAGGTGCCCGGCAACTATTGGGCAGGCACCTGTACGAGAAGCTGTTCCCGGTACGGCGGATAACGCTACCGGGCGAGGGAGAGTCCTTCGATGTACGCTTCATTGCCGATTCAAAGATCAATGGGAACCTTCGCATCATGGCGGGCATGGTGCGAGCCAACCGCCCCTGGACCATCTTTCCTGCTTTCAAGCGCGTCATCGCCGTCGCGTTCGCGACCGGCGCCTATGGCCTGGTGTTTCCCACCCTTTGGCAGCTCAGCGCCAATTATGGCCGGCCACGCCTTATTCTGCTTATGGGAGTGGCCATGGTGGCGATGATCGCCTGGATTATCATTGCCCACACGCTTTGGGAATCGATGAAAAACGCCCGATCACCACGTTTGGTTCGCCTCTATAACACGGTCACTGTACTGACGCTAAGTGCCGGGGTCGTATTCTATTACGGTATCCTGCTGGGCCTTTTCTGTTTCACGGTCCTCGTTTTCATTCCGGCCAACATGCTGGAAGCGCAACTCGGTCACGCGGTCAGCCTTTTCGATTACACCACTCTTGCCTGGCTCGTGACTTCGGTTGCCACTATCGCTGGGGCCCTGGGGGCCGGACTGGAAGATGAGGAAACCGTCAGAAACGCCACTTACGGCTACCGGCAGCGACGCCGAAACCAGGAAGCGAACAAGCACTGATACGCGGTGACAATTCTGGTTCTGGGATCAGCCATTGTCCCGCGGCGAGGTCCACGACGGTGTTTCGTCCTCGGTTCTCCGTGCGTCTTCCCGCATGGCGTGACCTAGTGACTCGTCCAGTTTCATGAACAGCTCCCCGTAGCGTGGGCTAAAGTGGATGCCTTCCTCGATGTTGCGCCAGGCATTGAACAGTTGGTTTTCGTGGGCTTTTTCGCTGGCAACAAAGGACTGGGTCATACGGCGAGCGCGTTCTGGGTGGACGCCCATGGCGGTGAGGGCATCGCCGCCGAGTGCCAGGGCGGAGTAGTAGGTTTCGCTCACCACGTCGTCGGCGCCGGCTTCGCGCAGTTCGTAGCCGTGGCCGCGGTCGAAGGCGCGGGCCAGTACCCAGACCTCCGGGTAAAGCTGTTTGACATGACGCACCAGATGAACGGCCCGGTCGCGGTCATCAATGGCCACAACGAGCAGGCGTGCCTCGGCAATGCCAGCGGTTTCCAGTAGCTGGATGCGGGTGGCGTCGCCAAAGTAACTCTTCAGCTGGATCCGGCGCAGGTTTTCGATCTGATCCAGAGCATGGTCCAGGGCAACGCTTGGAATGTTGTTGGCGCGCAGCAAACGACAGACGATCTGCCCGAAGCGGCCGACCCCTGCCACGATCACCGGCGCCTGCTCTTCTATTTCATCCGGCTCTGCTTCCTCATTGGAGGCCTTCTGATAGCGCGGCAGCACCACCCGGTCATAGACAATGAACAACAGCGGCGTCAGGAACATGGAAAGGGCCACGACCAGTGATAGCATCTGCGCGGTGTCCGTCGGGATCACACGGTTCTGGGTGCTGTAGGTCAGCAGCACAAACCCGAATTCACCGGCCTGGGCGAGCCCAAGGGTGAACAGCCAGCCTTCACTGCTGCGGATGCGGAAGGCGAGGGCCAGACCAACCAGAATCAGTGCTTTGCCAATGATCACCGCCAGGGCGAGAAGCAAGACGATATCCCAGGACTCCGCCAGAACGCCGAAATTGATTCCCGCGCCCACGGTAATGAAGAACAGCCCCAACAGCAGCCCTTTGAACGGCTCGATATTGGCTTCCAGCTCGTGCCGGAATTCGCTGTTGGCGAGCACTACACCGGCCAGGAAAGCGCCGAGCGCCGGCGACAGGTTTACCAGGCTCATGAGCGCCGCGATGCCGATAATCAGCATCAGCGACGTGGCGGTGAATACCTCCCGCATGCCGGACTGCACCACGTAGCGGAACAGCGGCCGGCTCAGGTAATGGCCGCAGACAATCACCAGCATGATCGCACCGACAACGGCCAGCCCATGCGCCCAGCCCGGCAGGTTCTCAACCAGGCTGAGGCTGCTGTGTCCATGCTCTGCATCGGTGGCTGAGATTCCGGACACGGCCAGCAGTGGGATGACGGCCAGCATGGGAATCACAGCAATGTCCTGGAAAAGCAGCACCGAGAAGGCGCTCTGGCCACCTTCGGTTTTGACCAAACCCTTTTCGGTCAGCGTCTGCAAGACGATCGCGGTTGAGGAGAGGGAGAAGAGAAACCCTACCGCCACGGCGGTTTGCCAGGCCATCCCCAGCGACCAGGCAAAGCCGGTGGCGGCGGCTGCGGTCAGTGTGACCTGCAGGCCGCCGAGGCCGAGCAGCCGGACCCGCATGGCCCAGAGGGATTTGGGGTCAAGCTCCATCCCCACCAGAAACAGCATCATCACCACGCCGAATTCGGCAAAATGCTGAAGGGTGACCGTCTCCTGGCCCACCAGCCCGGTCACCGGTCCGATGACGACACCGGCCACCAGGTAACCGAGTACCGACCCCAGTCCGAGCCGCCTCGCCAGCGGCACCGCGATGACCGCAGCCACCAGGTAGATAAACGCCTGAACAAAGAAGTCAGTCATCAGTTGTGTCCTTGGGCCGAAAATCGGAGATTCGTTCCACTAACCATAGACCAGTGGCTGTAATTCGCCTCAGGGAACGGTGTGGCCCTGAGTTCTTCGTACCGCCTTGCATTCCACCCACCCCGAACTATACTTAAATTCTAGCTTCTCCCGGGCTCTGCCCCCTCCCAAGTTTACTGGGCTCCGCCCTTCTCGAAGGCTTAGCCGTTCCCATACGACTGTTGTAAGCCACACAACGGTACAACTGAGGGAACATGGGCAAGAGCGCCGAACAATCACAGCAAGTAACATGCGATATCTGCCGGCAACGCCCTGCGGCTCTGCAGGTCACCGTTTCACAGGCGGGTCGAAGACGCACCCTCAACGTATGCCAATCGGATTATTTGCGTCTGAGAGCACGAAGTGCCTCTCCGTTTGAATCCCTTTTTGGAAGCGGGCTGCTCGCCGACGATTTCTTCGAGCGTCTGGCGCGAGACGAGGATTTCGGCGTTGGCAGTGTCGCCAGTCGAGAGAACGGCCGGCCGCAGGACAGCGAATCGGTCGCCCTCGGTGACCTGCTCAGCGAGCAAAGCGAGCAGATTCTGCAGCAAGCCGCGGCTACCGCGGCGGAGTGGGGTTCGCAATGGATTGATACCAGCCACCTGCTTCATGCGCTGGCCGATAACGATGTGGTGCAGGCACTCCTCAAGCGATACCAGCTATCGGCCAGGGACCTCAAGACCCAGGTCGAGCAACTGACACCCAAAGGTGCGAGCGTGCCCGAAACGGAGGAACCTGCAAAGATCGGTGTTTCCCCACGGGTTAAAGCAGCGCTGCAGCACGCCTTCCAGGCGTCAAGAGACCTTGGGCATGGTTACATTGGTCCCGAGCATCTTCTGATCGGTCTGGCCGAGGAAGAGGGGCTGGCCAGCGACTTACTGAACCGTTACGGCCTCTCGGCACACAGTCTTCGCCAGAAGACTGTGCAGGTGGTCGGAAAGGGTGCGCAGGAAGGGCGACTGCCGGAGCAAAGCGATACGCCCACCCTGGACAAGTACAGTCGGGATCTTACGGCATTGGCTAACGAGGGCAAACTGGACCCGGTGATCGGGCGAGCGGACGAGGTCGAGACCCTGATCGAGGTTCTTTCCCGGCGCCGCAAGAACAACCCCGTTCTTATCGGTGAGCCGGGCGTCGGCAAGACTGCCATCGTCGAAGGGCTGGCGCAGCGAATTGTTCACAATGAAGTGCCGGACCTGTTGCAGAACAAACCGGTGGTTGAGTTAAACATCAACTCGCTGGTGGCGGGTTCCCAGTATCTTGGTCAATTCGAGGAGCGGATCAAGCAAATCCTCGACGAGATTACGTCCCACGAAAACGAGATTGTGTTGTTCATCGACGAGCTACACACCATTGTCGGTGCCGGATCGACCGGGGGTGAGGGCGGGCTGGACGTCGCAAACACTCTCAAGCCACAACTGGCGCGTGGCGAACTGCATTTGGTCGGTGCGACCACGCTGGCCGAATACCAGAAGCACATCGAAAAAGACGCAGCGCTGGAGCGGCGCCTGCAACCGGTGTTCGTCGCCGAACCAACGATTGACCAGACCATCAATATACTCAGGGGACTCAGGGATCGACTGGAGGCCCACCACAAGGTGACGATCACCGACGAGGCGATTGTCGCCGCCGTGGAGATGGCGGACCGCTACGTCACCAACCGGTTCCTGCCGGATAAGGCCATCGATCTGATCGATCAGGCGGCTGCTCGGGTACGAATCAGTGGCACTTCGCGGCCGCCGGAGCTTCACGAGCTTGGTGCACAGATCGAACAATTGCGGCGCGAGCGTGACTACGCATCCAACCGTAAGGATTTCAAGCGCGCGGGCGCGCTGGAAGCTCGTATCGAAGAACACCAGGGCGACTATGATCAAGGCCTGGAGGAATGGAACACGACCCGGAGCACCAGCGCTAACCAGGTGGGCGTCGAAGATGTGGCACAGATCGTTTCGCGTGTCACCGGAGTTCCGGTGGCAGAGCTCACCACTGAGGAGCGCACCAGGCTGATGGAGATGGAACAGCGCCTCCATCAGCGGGTTGTCGGTCAGGACGAGGCGGTAAGTGCCGTATCCGATGCCGTACGTTTGTCTCGCGCCGGGCTGGGCGACCGCCGCCGTCCCATCGCAACCTTCTTCTTCCTCGGCCCCACGGGCGTGGGTAAGACGGAATTGACCAAAGCCCTTGCAGAAACAGTATTTGGTGATGAGGAGGCGATGATTCGCGTCGACATGAGCGAGTACATGGAGCGGCACACGGTCGCGCGCCTGATTGGGGCGCCTCCCGGGTACGTCGGGTTCGAGGAAGGGGGGCAGCTTACCGAAAGGGTACGGAGAAAGCCGTACTGCGTGGTTCTACTTGACGAGTTCGAGAAAGCGCACATGGACGTCCAGAACGTGCTGCTGCAGGTCTTCGAGGATGGGCGACTCACTGATGGGAAGGGGCGTGTAGTCGACTTCACCAATACCATCATAATCGCCACGATCAACATTGGTTCCGATGTTATCCGGGATAACATCGAAGCCCCGGAGGACAAGCGCAAGGACGACGCGGAATTGAAGTCGGAGCTCTTGAACGTGCTCCGTCGCTATCTCCGCCCGGAGTTCATCAACCGCATTGATGAGATCATCGTGTTCCACGCGCTCGATCGCAAACAGATCCGTGACATCGTAGGTCTGCAGCTCGAGCGCGTGACGCGTGACGCGTATCGCGCACGGGCAGGGCTTGACGGTGGAGTTTGACGACTCACTCATCGACCACTTGGCGGATGTCGGCTACCGGCCGGAGTTTGGTGCGCGCGAACTTCGTCGCCAGATCCGATCCCTGATCGAGACGCGCCTTGCGAGTGCCGTGTTGTGGGGCGACATAGAGGAAGGTGATAGCCTGCGCTTCGTCTACGACGAGGATCGAAGTGAGATCCGCTGGGAGAAGGAAGCAAAGGTGCCTGCCTCCGAACCGGAGTAACGAAGCCCCGGAGGCTACGGGCAGGGGAGAAAAGACTAGTGGGATAGACCGGATGCACTCGCCCGTCTCGCAGTATCTCGCTCACTTGCAGCGGGAGCACATGGAGGACAGAGCATGTTTAGTCCGAACTCCATTCCCTATCAGCAACAACCTGGCTTTCAGCGCACCTACCGCCACGGCCGCCTGAGCCTGGGTCTTTTCTTTCCCCTCGAAGCCTTTACCGGCGATATGCCGAGTATGCTCGACCAGGTCAGCTTGGCCCAAGATGCCGAAAAGCTGGGTTTCTCCGCCCTTTGGTTTCGCGACGTGCCGTTACGCGATCCCAGTTTCGGTGATTCGGGCCAGGTGTTCGATCCCTGGGTCTACCTGGGCTTTATGGCCGCACACACCCGTTCGATTGCACTGGGTACCGCGTCGGTCATCCTGCCAATCCGTAATCCCCTACACACTGCCAAGGCCGCAACGAGTGTCGATCAACTCAGTGGTGGCCGTCTGTTACTCGGCGTGGCTTCCGGTGACCGTCCGGTAGAGTTTCCAGCCTTCGGTGTCGACCCGGAGCAACGCGGCAGCCTGTTCCGCGAATACCTCGCGGTATTTCGCGAGGTACAGCGCAGCAGTTTCGTGCCTATAACCTGGTCCGGCGGCACGCTTGAGGGAGCCGATCTGATTCCAAAGCCGACCACGGCGGAAATTCCTTTCTTCGTCACCGGCCATAGTCGCCAGACGCTGGAGTGGATCGCCCGCTACAGTCATGGGTGGATCAGCTATCCGCGCCCCCCGAAGGCTCAGCAAGTCGTCGTCGATAGCTGGCGCACGGCGGTTCGTGATGAATGTGGTGAGCTGTTCAAGCCCTTCACCCAGTCGCTATACCTCGACCTCACAGATAACCCGCAGACACCACCACGACCGATTCACCTGGGATATCAACTGGGACGGCATCACCTGATTGCGCTACTACACATCTTGCAGGAGGTCGGCGTAAACCATGTGATTATTAATTTGAAATACGGCCAACGCCCCGCCGGTGAGGTGATTGAGGAAATCGGGCAATTCGTTTTACCTGACTTCGCCATGTCGACATAAGCCGGTCAGATACTGTACGGAGGAGGCCGTCGCCAGGTGGTCAAAACCTAACCGAAGAAGGCCAGGGTGCGAACCTCGATACTCTCGCGAGGCGGGGCTCCTGGCGGCGTATGGGGGTCCTGGAAGGCGGTATGGGGAGTGAAGCGGGCCCGGCCGTCGTGGCGTGAGTCATACCCTTTGATTAGCAAGGCTTCGTCACGGCGCATGTCCGGAAAATAGTACCAGCGCTGGCGCGGATTGTAGGCCAGGTGGTAGATCTCACCGATACGATCCGGGTAGACCAGGTCGGTGGCCAGCAGGTCATCGGGGTCGAGCGTCGATGCGTCCAGCAGGGCCAGCGGCGAACGCTTGACGGGCCCATTTATGGGGCGCCAGAGGTTGATCTGAGCTACCGGCATCGCCGCCAGTGCGTCGGCCCGTTCGCTGCCCAGCACGTCGCGAACACGCTCAGGCCCTGAGCGCTCGGTGTAGTCATTATGCACGCGGCTGGCCGGACCGCGAATGCCCCGTTGCTCGGCATCGCTACGCCGGGTGTGGTCGAAGATGACGACCCGGCTCGCCCCCGTCAGCTCTTTGATCAAAGCCTCGACTTCGGGGTAGTAGACGCTTTCCACCAACGTATCGTCGTAAAGGTCGTCGACCACCGTATCCCGCCGATGAAGTTCGAACCCCTGCTTGTCCAGTGACAACCTGTCTACCAAAGATCGGCCATTGTATATCGTGACTTCGCGCTCCTCCTGCTCGGCAAAGTAGTGCGGATCACTGTCACCGGTCAGAGCCTCGGTATGCACATAGGGTTTCGCGTCGTGCTTGACCAGATAGGTGAGCGTCGTGGTGATGCTGGCGGGCATGTCCGTCGTGCGCTGCAAGAAACACCTCCCGGTCTTCTGAGCGCATCCAGAGTGGTGTCATCGTGGCGGCGCGATAGCTTGTGTAGGGTTCTTCACTACCAAGTGTAGGCCATCAAACGGGAACTTTCCCTGCCTTGGCAATGTTCTTTGGCCAGATGTTACGTCGCGCGGCAATAGCGCACAGGGTTACCTTCGCGTAGTGAGCTATAGTGGCCTGACTTGCTGCGAATCTCTATCGATTTGGCACCAGCCGGACTTACTACGAGATCGTTGACGAGAGGAGGTTGGCAGCGCTACTGGAAGAGGAGATCAAGAGCGGGGTTTCTCTACTCACCGGTAAACTGCGCATCACTCGGCGCGGGTATGCAGGCGGTACTGATCAGTGAGGACAGTGCGGCCGGGAATCTAATGGTGGCTGTATCCATGGCCCTCTACTGCGCTATGCTATGGCTGATCCGCGACCGATACTACCTAAATGGACCAGCGCGCTGGAGCCTGCTGGTTGCCGCGTTACTCGTTGCCGGACTCGAGGCGATTGCATCACCGGGGTTGGCTGTGACTGCGCTAATACTTGCCGCCACGGTGGCGGCCCGGCGAGTAGCACGATAGACCGATCGACCTGGCCGGCGCATAATTCACCGCCAGAACAATAAGAAAAAGGGGTAGTGTATGGTAATTAGCGATCTTCTCTGGCGGCGACCGCGCCATTACATGGATGTCGATGAAACCCACGACCGCGTGCACTGGGTGGAGCTTTTCTTCGATCTGGTCCATGTAGTGACAATTTTCATTCTGGGGAATTACCTGTCCCATCATCTGGGGTGGCAGGGATTCTGGGTGTTTACGGGACTGTTCCTGGCGATTTTCTATGCTTGGGCAGACAGTTCGGTCTATAACTCGCTGTATATCTCCACGGACATGCCGCATCGCGTGGCGATGGCACTTAAGATTGTCACGATGATGACCATCGCGGCGGCGATTCCCGACGTGGGCGGTGAAGGTTGGACGTATTTCGCGCTGGGCTATGCGTTGAATCGGGCGCTGACGGCCTATCTTTACTGGCGGGCGCGCTGTACCGACAACGCGGCCAATAGGCTGGCGCAGGAACAGGGGCGGAATTTTTTCGTGTTGGCCGGGTTGTTCGCGCTGTCGGCTTTTTTGCCCACACCGGTCGCCTACTGGGTCTTTGCCGCCGGCGTGGCAGCAATCCAGCTGCAGTACATGCTGCCGCGCGTGGGCACGCTCCGCTTCGAGCGCTTTGTGCCTCGACTCGGACACATCTCGGAGCGCTTCGGCCTTCTGATGTTGATCTTGCTGGGTGAAGGCTTCTTTAAGCTGGTGGTCACGCTGGCCGACAAGGGCGTCTACAAAGTTAGCGCGGGTACGCTGTTCAATGTGACCATGGGCGGCTTGTCCCTCTTCGCGCTGGCCTGGGTTTATTTCGACTGCGCCGGCAATGCAAAACCGAAGAGCCGCACCAGTGCCGTGCTGCTGCGATACTGGCTTGCTCACATCGTGATTTTGTGGAGCGCGGTGACGATTGGCGTTGCGCTGGCCGGAGAAGTCTACGTCGGCCTGTGGGAGCCTTATCCGCCCGGCTACGCCGCGCTTGGCTCGGTCGGCCTTGCGGTTTTTTTAGCTTCGCTATGGGCGCTGCGTCGAACCGTGGCTGATGCCGATGCCTCCGACAAATACCACAGCGCCGGTCTGAGGCTGTTCGGCATCGTCATGGCGCTGGTTGTGCTAGCCGTTCATCCCTTCGTACCGTCGATTGTCAGCAACGGGCTTTGGGTCCTGGCGCTGTTCTCGCAGATTGGTGTGCCGATTTTTCTGGCGCTAAGAGATGCGCGCCGGTCTGATAAAATGCTGTGATGGAACATGGCTACGCCCATGCAATTTGACAGATAGCCGCCAGGGATTTGATGCGTCCTTCTTATGCTCATGCGCTGGCGCTCCGCAAAGCCATGAAGTTGTCAGGGCAATGTGACTTGTATTGACATGTGTTAGGTGACAAATTTCGTTTTGAAGATGGCAAAGCGTATGAAGTCGAAGTGAGGGACTACCACCGAGTGAGAAGAAGACGATTGAGAGTTCTATCCGATTAGAGATACCTCGGACCGCAAAAGGCTTGCACGCACTTGTAATCATGTTATTGCAGAAACTGAGCCTGCACGTGGCTTTGGGAATTTTCCCGAAAATGCCATCTCGATTGCCGGCAATGGACTTGGTGATCAGAAGGTACTAATCCGAGTAGGTGCCTCGTTTAAGTCAAGTGCGTATTTATGGCTGCATGAAACGGGGAAGCTCGAAGAGCCAGCGAGTTCGCTCCACGCGATCAAAATGGTTAACGAGACGTGGTTTTAGCTTCACCGAATGTTCGCTTTGCGACCACACCCAACTTCGTTCTTAATCAGCAAGGCATCCCCAATAGCCATGAAATCCACGATTGGTCGGCTAGAGTATCCATATGTGTTCCTCTGGAGGGGCAGGGCAGTTATCGGTGCCGGCCCTGACAACAAAACTCATGACAAATGGGCTTAAAATCTTAACCTGTCAGGTACGTAATAAAGGGAACACTCGAGGCGTTTGAACAATAATAACGACTGCGCTTTAAAGTTCAGTCGATTGCTGGACTAACCAACATACTTATACCCGGCATCCTGCAACGCTTCCTTCAATGACTCCTCGGGAGGTTCTTCGTAAATAAGTGTTGTTGATGGTGATACATGGCCAGCGATTTTTTGCGCGACTTTGACTGACTTCTTTTGTTCATGAATGATATTCGTCATTAAAGTCCTCCGGCCACTGTGGGAGCTGGCTCGCTCAATACCTGCCCATTGACGCTGCATCAGAGCGAAGTGTTCCTGGAGAGTATTGGGAGAATACGGGCCTCCTTTTTGAGTCAGGAAGAGGGGATCGGTTCTTTTCACTGAGGGTTGCGCTGCCAAGCGGATCGCAAGGTGATTTTCGATAGCTGTTCTCAGTGCGATGTCATCCATGGGAAGATCCCGCGATTTACCACGATGTTTTTTGACCTCAGGATAAAAATCCTCCGGTTTGATCTCGACGCCGGCCTTGGCCATGGTTTCAATTCGCTGAACAAGCTGCTGGAAATCGTGAACACTAAAACTGATCCGACGCCGCTGATATGTCGATTTGGACCGCTTCAAAGCATCGGCACCCTTAGTGTAAGCCGCAGGCAACGCAAGGATTTCTTTAAGTTTGAAAGAGCGCTGACCAGAACCAGAACTTCCAGGGCCAAGCTCGGCGACGTCTTTGATCTGGAGTAGCGCGATCTCTTGAACTCGAAGTCCGAGCTTGAAGCTGATCTGAACCAGCGCTGTATTCTTTTCCGGGTAACGATGCTCTTTGATCTCACCCAAGAGGTGGGCGAACTGCTCGGGACTGAGCACGCGTGCCTGGCCGGTTTTGCTCATCGGAGAAGCTCCTGGTAAGCCGCTAGAATGCGAGGAGAGGGTAAAGATAAAATCCGTAATAATGTTATTTTAACGGATTTTAGGTAAAGGGCCAGGAACAGGAGTCGCTCAGAGGGTACGTGGCTGGCTCGAGCTCGGCTAACAAATGAGAGCTTTTGTCTGCTATCCAACCTTTGTTTGTTGCCACCAAGCCCGAGTGCAATTACTGACAGTTCGCTGGGATTAGCGAATAACCTTAGCGTGCGCACGCCATATCCCGAATCGGGGACGGATCTGGAAGTGCGTGTAAGACATGTTGGCGCATCACTGCAACGCAAAGAGACCGAGGAGTAGAGTTTCGCGTCGCGATATTCACAAAACCATGCTTTATTCTCGCGAACATCATCTAGCATGCAGAGCAATCTCTCGAGAAGAATCTAGTGCAAGCGGGAAGATTGAGTTCGCTCGAAGCCCTTTATGCCTGAAAGGCAACCCAATGACGCTGTATGCGTGACGAATGCTTCGTCCTTCGGCAATCGAATGAAGGTGATTGACCCATAATTAGCGGCATACGCCGTTTTAAGCACTTTGCGTGGAATTTAAGTACTTTGTGTTGAAGTTTTAAGTACTTTGTGTGGTCGTCTAGCTTTTGAATGTTGGTGAGAAGGAACCTTGCGCTCCATTTTTATCATGTCATATACTTGGGAGTATATGACAGTAACGGTTTTAGAATTGCGCGAGGGCTGTTATGCCCTTCAAAAATCAAAATTGGGAGCTGAGCGAAAATCAGACGAAAATGGCTGCACAGGTTCTTTCTGTGAGTCCAAAAAGTATAGACCTTTTCAGTCAGATTTGACCAGCGATCTGAGCGGACCTTCTTAATGAACGAAAACGCAACCTGGAACGTGAATCGCTACTCAGGAAATTTCTCCTTGGCTTGGTTCGGATCTCCGAGGCGGGAATTGCTCTGATGGGACAATCAACGCCTACCCGCCAACTCTACTGCAGCAAGTGCAAAGACACATGGCAGCGCAAGTATCAGATGAGCGGGTTCAGTCCAGAGTATCGCCGCTGGTTCAACGTGGCGGTCGTGGAAGACCGGGGTGAAAAGGCATTTGTTCGTTGCCTCTCCTGTGGGCACCAGTATCTGTCCGGAAGCGTGGCGGCCCAACGCGGGCTCAATGCGTTGCGAAAACGGAAGCGTGAGGAATGAGCCAGCAAGAGATGAATCCTGAACTCCACCCTTTATTCGATACGGCCACCAGGCTGATAGAAGCCAGGCAATCACTTGGCAACTACCCTTCCCTCGAACACTATCTGGCGACGCGCCCGGTACCAGCAGTTGCAGACTGGCAGATCACGGCGCAATACCTCGTCGAATACGCGTCGAGCACCGGTACATTTAACCGCTTTCGTGGAGAGATTCAGCGCTTTCTTTTGTTTCTCTGGAACAAATCTCATAGATCGCTCGCAGACTGCACATCGGATGATATCAATGCCTACATGCGGTTTTTGAAAAAGCCGGATGACGACTGGATATCGGGTAAGCCTTTTCATGGTTTTACCAATGGTGCCAACGGGATTCGTGAACCCCGGCCTGACTGGCGACCGTTCATATCCAAAGGCAATTACGTGATCATGCAGACCACCTTGGACGCGGCGACCAGGGCACTTCATGTTTATTTCCGCACGCTCGTCACCCGGAAATACATCGATCGCAGCCCCATGGTCACGGCCCGAAAAGCCGAACAGAAAGCCAGTCGAGAGAACTTTGAAGATGAAAACGGGGATGAAATTGCACCACGTCTCACCGACTGGCAATGGACCTATTTGAAGGAGTCTTTGCTGGCGGCCTGCGAGGAAGACGAGAAATATGAGCGCCATCTGTTTGTCGTGATGACCATGAAAACACTGTACCTGCGGGTATCGGAGTTGGCACCGCAGAAGAATGAGCTGACTGGAGAGACTTATGCTCCAACGATGAGTGCTATCCGGCCAAAGGTGATTGATGGCCATAGGTACTGGCACATAAAGATTCTGGGCAAGGGCTCCAAGGAACGGTATATCCCCCTACCCTCTGGCTACCTCTATTTTCTCAAGCGGTTTCGTCGCTGGCGGGCCTTGCCACCTCTGCCTGAGAAAGGCGAGCAAGTTCCCATGATTCCACTGAAAAACGGTACCGGTCAGGTTGGTAAACGAACGCTGGAACGAATTGTGAAAGAGGCTTTCCTGCTTGCTGCGCAACGAATGGAAGCCGAAGGCCTGGAAGAAGACGCCAAAGAGATGGAGCAAATTGCTGATCACACGCACTATCTTCGTCATACAGGGGCCAGCATGGATATTGATGCCGGGCGTCCTATCCGACATGTTTCCGAAGACTTGGGCCACGAATCGGTAGCTTTTACTGAGTCGATATATATCCGCGCCGATGCCTCAGACCGCTATCTGACTGGATTAAATCGAAAAGTCTGAATCTGTTAAATTATAATGCCTGCCTTTTACTATGTTGTTTGCGATATGGGGGAATGCCTACCTGTACAAAAGGCGTTTCAGGGTGCGTATCAATAGGAAGGCAAAACGATAGGCAATGCACTATAAACGAGAGCTAAATTATTGAAACATTGGAGGTTCATTCAAAGCACTATTAGTAAGGGAACTTTGTGAAATTAAGGGAAAAGGGTTCAATTTGCGTGTTTGGTTTTGCCCTTCTGGCAGGATGTGGAGGCGGTGGTAGCTCTTCAGGTGGAACTGACAGCACGGAAGTACCAAGTGAAGAACAAAACCCGATCGAAGAGGTTCAGCTCACAAGCGGCGGCACCCCAAGCAGTCCTGCGCAGATGGACTTCGACGGCATCAACGAAATCAACATGGATGAATTCCAAAACCACTTCGTAGTCGATGCCACTGAAGGTGATGAAATTATCATTACCGCTACTCTGGAGGCTCCAATTAGTGATGTCCGCATCACTCGATGCAGCAGTTCACCAAACAGCTACTACACTGGCATAGCGATTGATGGTGATGGGGTAAGTTGTACCCGGCATCTCCGGCATGAGTTCACTGAGACGGGTTCTTTTGTATTCAAATTCGGTTACCCGGACAATAACTCAGGAGCATTTCAAGCACGGTTGTTGCGAGCGCGTTCTGAGCCTGCTTTGGCGGGTACTGCGGGACTAGGAGGAACTCCTGATCGGTTGGGAAGTATCGATCTCGAAGAAGAGAATCTCATTTCTGGCATCAGCTTTTTTAACCATTACGGATATCGCGGGAAAAAGGGAGAAACAATTTACTTGCAAGCCTATGTTGATCCAGCGGTGCCAGAACAAACTTTGACTCGGTGCGTGTCGGGAGCGTCCTTCAATAATAGAGATGCTTTTGGGTGGATCGTCCTTGATGGCGAGCCAAATAGCGACGGAGCATTCTTTCAATCATTCTCGTGTTCAGACTATTTTGAGTACACCTTCCCAGAAGACGGGCTTTACCGATTTAATTATCGCAGTACAGTTGGGGGTGAGGGCTTTTTCCGTGCGACAACTACCGCAAGTCCGCTCTAAGCTGTTGTAAATCATTCCTGAGCAAAGCAAGGACTGCATCCTGCGCATGCCCTCAATCTGGTCGGGAGTATGCTCAGGAGGTCCTCTACCGATGTCTACTTCATCAATTTAGCAACCGCCGCTTTGAGGTCACGGCGCAAGGATTCCTTCTCTTCTTCAGTAAGAACCCTCAGGGTCGGGCGTGGACGTGTCGTCGCCCTTTCCGGGCGCTCCAGAGTAGACCTTTGATTACTGTCGGTGTGCTTCATTAGCCGAGTAACCCTCGAAATATCAGAAAAGCCGGAACTTAGGGGCATGTGTGTAAAATTCGTCGCGTGCCTCTTCGGTGCTTCCTCGATCGCTAACAACAGCTACACACCAACTTCCATAGGCATGCTCAGCCATTTTGAAGCTGCAATGCTTCTCGTAGGGTGAACCTTCCATCAGACCTGTGAGAATGAAAGTGCCCGTCACTCGCCCATCTGCGAATGAACTCTCGGTGACCCTGGTTTGTGCATTCTGTACAACGCCGGCTATCGTTTCTTGTCCTTTCACAAAGCCGGTGTTTTTCAAGATAGATGGCACTGTTTCTGTGCTCAAGCGGCGTCTTTTTCTACCGCACACTTTTCCGGATTCAATGTCGTTGGCTCAACGGGCTCGCAATTTCTGACCTGGCGACTTCCCCAG
>Ga0209128_1000394_pt1 | contig 32921 bp, 39 predicted proteins | sample ETNvirnome_6_100_FD_184072 | JGI IMG/M metagenome (GOLD analysis project Ga0209128, IMG submission 184072) | Marine viral communities from the Pacific Ocean - ETNP_6_100 (SPAdes) (version 2) | ecosystem: Environmental > Aquatic > Marine > Oceanic | place: Pacific Ocean | collected 2013-06-19
GAAAACAATGTCTAAAATTATAAGTAGAATCGAAGATGTGGTAGAGTATTTAAGCTAAGTCATACGTGCACCAAGATCATGATGATGCCTAACGGTACAAAGTGGGGTTAGTGATCGAAACACGGTGGTTCGGCAGGGTGGGGACTAACATTAATAATATGAAGAAGAAGCCTTGTAAAATTTGTGGGAAAGGACGATTCAAAGAAACATATTGTTATGATTGTTTTAAAATAGAAAAGGCTAAGAGAGATAAGAGGTATAGAGAAAAACACTGGAAAAGATTAGCCAAAAAAAAGAAGGAGTGGTTTAATTCAGGAAGAGAGTGGAAATGCAAACACTGTAAGAAAAAGTTTCTATTCCAAAGACCAAGATTGTTTTGTACAAAAAATTGTCAATACCAATACTGGAAAGAGTATAATGTAAGAAAGGGGAAGAATAACCCCGCCTACAGAACAGGTTTTTATGCTGGGAAGAGAAGGATAACGACATTTAAACACGGCAAAGCGTGTAAATCATATAAATTAAAACAGGTGGATAAAGTGGGTTACTTAAAGTGTGAATTATGTAATGTGTCTAATTCTATAAGATATGAAACACATCATATAATTTATGCGTCTGAAGCACCAAAACATAAAGAATTACACAATCATAAAAACTTAATTTTGCTCTGTATAAAATGTCATAACTGGTTACACCAAAAACCAAGCAGAAGAAACAGTTTAGTGGAAGAGCGAGATTTAAACAGTTTATTTAATATGGTATGTACACGCTAACTGGTCAACCAAAATCTACTCAACATATTTATAGGTATGCTTGTAGGGGAAACTACCCAACAATGTATATGACTAAAGAGGGGAAAGATTTAAAAGAACAATATAAGTGGGAACTACTATCACAAAAGCCTAAATTGTTAACTGGGGAATTAGAAGTTAACATGAAGCTATATTTTAAAGATAAGCGGAAAAGAGATATAGATAACTTTAATAAACTTATACTAGACGCTGGTACTGGAATATTATGGGAAGATGATAGCCAGATACAAAAGCTAGTAATTGAAAAATTTATTGATAAGAATAATCCACGAATAGAATTAACAGTAAGTAGAATCAGGAGGTGATAAATGAAAGACAAAGGAAGGTACTCTTGTACCATATTCACAAGGTGCTTACGATGTGGTAAGTTCGGTGAACACGACCTGTATATCAAACCAAAAAAACAAGAGGATGACATCAGGTTAAACGCCGAATGTAAACTATGCAACAAAGTGTGGAGGTACGCATGAAAACTTACTTTAAGTTCAATGACTATTGTGAGGAGTGCCATTCCTATGCTGACCACATTGTGTACGCTAAAGATAACTATCTTTGCTGCCAATGTACGAAGTGCTGGCATACCCAAAGAAAAAAGATAGATTAAGAATAGAGTCGGGGGTGCTCTATAAATAGCCCCACCAATTATTAAATGTATGAAAAAATATCAAATCATATACGCTGACCCACCCTGGAGCTAATGAGGTAAAAAGCGATCTCAAATTGACAATCACCTAAAAAACTGATATAATATTGACAATAGCGTGGGGCTATAGTACAATAAACCAAGACTCTTCACGGAGTCCGCCGAAAGAGCCGTAATTTGCCCCACGAATTGCGGTTTTTTATTGGAGGAAAAGATGAGACGAACAAGGTTGGTTGATGTGCGTCTCAACCCAAACAAGGGTTCGAGAGCACAAGTATGTGCCTGGGGTGATATACACCTTGGAGCAAAAACCTGTGATTATGAAGCCGCTCAAGCGACTATCGACATGTGCATCAAGAAAGGTATCTACGTCCTCGGAATGGGAGATTACTTGGAATGTGCAACGAGATATTCGGTTGGGGCTGGCATCTACGAGCAGACAATGTCAATCCAAGACCAGATGGAGATGTTGGTGGAAACGCTCCGCCCCGTCAAAGAAGCTGGTCTGCTGCTGGGAATTCATAGCGGGAATCATTGCGGTCGGATAACCAAGGAAACAGGACTCAACATTGTGACCATTATGTGTCAGCAGTTGGGAACTCGTTACCTGAATCACGCCGCCTACCACCTGTGGAAGGTTGGCAAACAGTCGTATACTGGGCACAGTACTCATGGGTCTGCGGGATCTAGACTACCCTATACTCGCATTAAAGCTGCTCTTGATGTGTTCCGTTACTGTGATACTGAACTCGTGCTTTATGGACATCTCCATGGGCTCGACCACATGACCTCGCTTTATTCCGCAGTCAACAAGGCTCGGAAGAAAGTGGAGAGTCGTGCCCGCCACGCCATCTTGACTGGTTCTTACCTGCGTTATAGCGGAAGCTATGCAGAAAAGAAAAATCTCTGTCCCGTTACGATGGGTTCGCCCATTATTAGCCTGTACGGAGACAACCATGATATTCGTGTCTCACTGTAGTTTACCTACAAACAGTTCTGAGGAATCTGTTCTAAAATTCCTCATCTTATATCTATAAAATTATGATTATACAAGGTGACTGTTTAAAAAAACTAAAAGAGTTAGAAGAAAATTCTATTGATTCAATAGTTACCGACCCACCCTACGGGCTTTCTTTTATGGGAAAGAAGTGGGATTATGATGTACCTAAAGTAGAGATTTGGAAAGAGTGCCTTAGGGTATTAAAACCTGGTGGGTACTTACTAGCTTTTGCTGGTACTCGTACTCAACATAGAATGGCAGTAAATATAGAAGATGCAGGATTTGAGATAAGAGATATGATTGCTTGGGTGTATGGTAGTGGCTTTCCTAAAAGTCATAACATAGGTAAAGCAGTTGATAAGATGTTAGGAGCAGAAAGAAAAGTTGTCGGAATGCGTAACCCAAATCGTGATAATTCAATAAGAAAACTTAGAGTCTATGAAGGTATTGGAGGAGAAGGTAAACAGGGATTAGCAGAAAAGAAGTGCGGTGGCTTAGTAGAAATTACCGAACCCTCAACCCAAGAAGCTAAAAAATGGGAAGGGTGGGGTACTGCATTAAAACCTGCACTAGAACCTATTACAGTAGCTCGTAAACCTTTCAGAGGAACAGTAGCAAGTAATGTATTAAAATACGGTACGGGTGGAATAAATATAGATGGGTGTAGGATAAAACATAATGAACCTGTAAAAACAACAAACAGAAAGCAAAGAAAAGAAGGTTGGAACCCTGATAACTGTGGTTTCGATAGTACAAAAAACAATACTGCAAGTGCTTCTCCTCAAGGCAGATTTCCAGCTAATTTAATACTAGATGAAGAAGCAGGGAAGATATTAGATAAACAGAGCGGAGAGAGCAAATCGGGTAAGAATAAATTGAAAAAAGGAACTGGCGGAATTTGGCAAAAGTCATCTGGGTTGCCTTGTGGTCAGGAATATGGTGACAAAGGCGGTGCGTCTCGCTTTTTCTATTGTGCTAAAGCAAGTAAGAGTGATAGGAACGAGGGATTAGATGGTTTTGAGGAGAAGAACAATAAATTTGGTAATCAAAAAAATGGAGAAGATTTGGGCAATGGTTCTGTGAATGATAAATTTACAACACAACCATCTGCTAACAACCACCCAACAGTCAAACCTACTAAGCTAATGCAATACCTAGTAAGGCTTGTAACTCCAAAAGACGGAACAGTATTAGACCCTTTTATGGGGTCAGGTTCAACTGGCAAGGCTTGTGTATTAGAAGACTTTAAATTCATAGGAATAGAAATGGATGAAGAATATTGTAAAATAGCAGAAGCTAGAATTAAACACGTTAAAGATAAACCTAAACAAAAAGAGTTGATATAATTCCTCTCTTTCTTTAACCATACAGTGAGGGCTACGGCACTCCTTTCGGCCAAGGTATACCTGTAAGAAGCTGATGACTGTATGGTTTAAGAAGGAGAATAATAAATATATGGAAAAATACGTACAAATACAAAATTTTAGAACAAAAGAATGGATTAAGATAAACACAAAAACTGGTAAAATACTAAAAACAAATAAAAAAAAATTTAATAATATAATGGTGTATAGTAAGCCAAAAAATAATAATTTTTTAGGAAAAAACTCTGTAGACTATAAGAGCAAGCTGGGAAATATGAAAAATTATTTGTTAAATAAATTGTTAAATAGGAGGTAGAAATGGTAGGGTTTATCATTGAACATTTGGCAATCATATCACTTGGTATTTGCATCTATGCTACCATCCATATCTGTTGGGATGTGGTCAAGGTAGTGAGGTGGATTACTAAAAGCTGGAGGGAATAATGTCAAAGCTCTATATCAGAGAGAAGAACCAAGACTTCCATCCCTGTAAGCCCTGTGGCGTACAGAGGTGGCATCGGGTCTTCCAATACGTGAAGAAGATGACTTACGGAAAGTATGCTACCGAGCAAACTATCAAACGTGAGTACATCTGTGAGAAGTGTGGCAACACCTACACCTGGAGGAAAAATGGAAAGAAACGTTAAGAGGTGGGTGAAGAAAGCCCAGAAGGAGATGCTACTCACTCACTGGGACATTAAAATCAAGTTCGTCAAAGAGCTTGAGGATAATGAGATTGCCCACGTGAGGTGCAACTCGGACTACAACGAGGCTTATATCTACTTCTCCGACGAAGTCCTTGAGCTGGGGAAGAAAGAAGTTAAGCGTGCTTGCTACCACGAGGTGGCACACATCATTATCTGGCATCTGTCGGAGCTGGCTGCAAATCGGTTCATCGGCAAGCGTGAGCTGCTGAGGGCTGTGGAGATGGCTACCGAACACATCGCCAAGATGATGGTCAGGAGGTAATAATGGTTAATAAGGGCTGGCATCCCTAACTGCCTAACTATTTTAAATATATGAAACAAAATATCAATAAAGAACAGTGGGATGAATTAAACAAAAAGCAAAAAATACGACTAGCCCACTTAACGCCGTACATAGACATAGGAACAGTAATGGAATGGGATAAGTTAACGGAAAATGAAGATGAAGCATTTATTGATATGAGATGTGGCGTTGGTGTAAAAATTAACATAGGACAAATGATAGAGTTTTTAGGAGATGATTTTACAATACAAAAACATACAATAGGGTATTCAAAATGGTTTATAGAAGGATTAAACATGAAAGAAAAAAGAGGTTCAGAGCTATGTAATTTACTCTGGGAAGCTGTTAAAGAAAAACTAAATAACCAAAAAGGAGGAGATAGTGAAACTGAGAAGAACTGAAATAGAACTGTATGACCGTCATTGCGAAAGCTGTGACACCATCACTGAGCATCAGAGCTTTTACCTTTATCGTGTATACGTGGGGTTCGAGTTCTGTATCGGTCGTGAGGTGGAGTGTTGTCGCTGTGGTCTAATCGAGGAAGAAGATGAAGATTAACCTGTTCAAGGTACTCCTGTGGGTAGCCCTGGCGGTTGCCCTCTGGGTATTACTTGGAGGTGTAAGTGTCCTGGATTACCTGGAGGTGTAATGCAGTATCAGTGCAGTAAATGCGGACAATGGAGTAGATACACCATAATCAAGAACTCTAAAATTATCCTTGAGAAGCCAGTGATTTCATCACAGTTCTGTCATATCCCCACCAAGTTCCACAGATGTGGACATATCGGATATTTCAGATGGTCTTTCAAGGAGTATAAGGGGTTCTGCAAACGTCTGGGATGGGAGGTAAACTATGTGTGATTGTAACGCTAAGATGTATCTCCTGTTGCTCTTGGCTAAACAAAATAAGCCCAAGACGCAGTGGTTGATACCATTGAGGTGTGTTGCTTGCGATGTGAAGTTGAGCTTCCTTGTAAGCAACAAAGAATACAAAGACCTTGTAGCAAACTACCGTTCTGGTCAGGTCTGCTACGTGTCTTTTCCAAAGGAGGTGAGTTAAATTGAGCTATGTAAAGACCGAGAAGAAAGTCGCTGGAACACATTCGTTCTGGTGCAGGAAATGTCAGCATCGCACTTGGCACAAGCTGGTGAACACCTATGAACTGGTGACACATCAGTTGGTGGAACAGAAGTGGATATGCCAAATCTGTAACAAGGATAAAGATGATGAGTAGTTTAGTCTTGGGGGAGACTATAAACCCCCCATCTAATATGCTTGTCTTATGTCGCTTTCAATAAAAACTAGAAGAAGAATGATCAACGCTCTCTTTGCAGAGTTAAAAGAAGAAAGAGAAAAGATGCTTGACCTCTTTTATGAGTTTGGTATGGATAAAACGTATGATGAGGATTCATACATAGCTATGAAAGCAACTGAAGCAGACAAAGAATATAACCAAATCTTTTTTAAAATAGAGATGCATACCAAAGCCATTTTGGATGCTGAAATAAAAGAAGACGGGAGTTCCGTCTTCAAATTATAAATTATGGATATTAACCAAATAGGAGAAGCTACAACTTATGTCATTATAGGAATTGCCGTAGGTCTAATCCTAAGTAAATTTTTATAGATTCTTTTGTATTTGTCTTCGTATGATGTCTAGCGCAGGTCCAGTCCCAGGTGGAGCCCCAGGTATCGTTTGCGCTGCAGGCAACACTCTTAACCCAGCCTTAACAGCTGGTTTTGTTTTACCTTCAAAAACTAGATCAAACATAGCTCCTACTACTTCTGCGATTTGAGAACCTGTAGGTCCAACTAAGAACTCGGTAGCCGCGTCTTTGGAGTTCCACCTAGAGTCCATTTGTTGTAACAAGCCACCATATAAACCTATACCACCCACACCCAATTGATTGTCAATCATTCTTTCAAGTACATCTTCTGGTCTTTCTCTACTACTAAGAAGAGCTTTGACATCTTCTAATGGTTCACCTATAACTTGTGATGCTACTAAGTATGTTATTAAAGGAGTTGCATTGCCTTGCCGTAATTCATCTATTATTTCTCTCTTAATAAAATCCCCTTGTTGGAAGGCAAAAGATTTAAACTGTGTAAAAACCTTGCCATGTGGTGAAGTCCAGAACAATGGTATATCTAACACACCACCTCTAAACTGAGTAGATTTAACTGCCTTCTGCCCTATTATGTTTAATTTTTCCTGTGAGAATTTCCCATTAGCTATAGCTGTTTTTAATTGGCTTTCATTAATACCAAGTCTGTTGAAGTGCCTTCTGAGTGTGGCTTGTTTAGGGTTTCTTATTAAAGATTTTAAACTACTTTCTACCCACCCCTGAACCGCCGCAACAGTAGACCGTCTATTAAACCTTTCTATTGAAGAGAATCCAAACTTTTGTAATGCCGTTTCTGCTATCTTTCCTTCTGCACCAGCTAACTGTTCTATTCTTCTAACCACATCATCAGTAACGCCAGCTAACATGGCTTTCTCCTGGATAGTTTCTCTCCCTTCTTTAGTAACGAAATTTTTTAATCCTTTAATGAAGTTTAATGCCCCAAATTCAGTAACTGGATTAACAGTTTGTCCCAAGTTAGTTATGGCTCCTAATGCTAATTTACCCACTATTTGTGCTGTCCTGAGTGCTAATGATAACTGCTTTCCTGCTACTGCCAACTCTTTATTTCCACGATAACGATTCCATATCTCTTGAGCCATACCACTATCGCGTCCCTCGAGCTTAATTCTATTTACCACTTCACTCATTATCTCATTATTTTTACCAAACACTTTCGCTTCTTCTAGCCTCTTGCTGATACCGCCAATGAAACTCTTCAATGCTGTAACAGGGTTGGTTTCAAACCCATACTTCTCTAGGTTATCGAACCCTTCTATTTGAAATGTCCTAGCATTCTCAATACCAGCATAAGATTCTTTGCCAAAGTTTTTCACAAAGTTGTTTAATACACTATTGGCCTGCTTTGGTGTTAACTGATTCTTGTCCACCATCAAGTTAACCAAGTCTTCTCTATTCTTTAGAAACTTGTTTTTATCTTTTAAGATATGAGGGAAGTGGACCAACGCCTCACCAATGTCTTTTTCTTTGCCATTAGCTTTATTCTTAATCTTTAGACCCTGATTCCTAGCTTTATCAATTAGTGGTTTAGTAATACTAAAGAACAGCTTCGTAAATCCTTTCTCTCTATCATTCATGTTGGCGTATCCAGGCAATCGTTTTGGGTTGTTCACTCTCAACCTAAGGCCAGAGTCTAATGCAGACACAATATTTTTTAATTCTGATTGATCTAAATTCTTACCCTTATTATCTAGCCCAAGGGATTTTAACCCTCTTAGCATAGCAACTTCTCCTCTACCTATCGCCCTGTCTGTATTTTCTACCACAGTATCTATCATTTTAGACATCTTCTTACCACCATCTCCTAGTTTGCCCAACTGTGTTCTGACACTATTGGTCCATCCTCTTAGCCCTTGTATAATCTTTTCCTTTTTAGATGGGTCGGCTGCGAACCTAGGGGCATTCGGTAAGTCTAAAAATTCTCTTACTTGTTGCTGCGGTTTAATGAGTTTTTTCATACCCTGCAAATCGTCAGCAGACAATGAAAGTATCCTTCCATTAACATCTTTTCCAAGCACATTAAACTCACCTGTTGAGTCTAATAAGAATGACTTGACTTTAAATCTACCTTTGTCTTTGCTAAATATTTCATCACCGATATTGACACCCTTAATAGCTGTCTTTATTCTTTCCTTTCTAATCTTTTCTAACTTTAATAATTTAGACTCCTGCTTTTTAGCTTCTTTTTCTATTAGCCTTTTTTGTTTTCCAAACCCAGTTACATTAGACAATAATTTTTTTGATTTTCTAAACTGTTCTTGCGAGAAAATATCTTCTATCCTGTTCTCTGTTTTTCTAATATTGCCGTTCAACATCACAAGTTTTTTTCTTAACTTAGATTGTCTTTCATTTATTTCTTTGGTTGTTTTTCTTTCAAATGCTGCAAGTTTTTTATCAATTTCCTTTTGTTGTTTTGCAAATGTAATTTTATTCTTTCTTAGTTTATTTACACTAATGAGGTTTCCACTAGGGCTAAAGAGTTTTAATCTAGCCCTACTACCCGCTAATAGTTTTTGTTCTAATTTAACTAAGTCATTTAATTGTTTATCAAAGATACTCTTGGTTTCCAGTTTTTTCATTATACCACTTTTTTCTTTAGCAAATTTACCGAGCGTTTTTTCCAAATTACTTATGCGTTTGGTTACAAGTTGTGGTGTTTTAGGAAGAGATAAATTTGTTTGTGGAGTAGACAATATTTTATTTTCACTATCCACAGTTTTTTTCATTTGCTCATTTATTCTTTTTTCTAATCCTTCCATTCTTAGTTTAACTGCTGGCTTGGTTTTTGCCTTTGCGGTTGGTTTTGCGATGTCTCTAACAATGGGGAGTACTGTTTCTCCTGTTGGTTTCTTTATTTTCCCTATTAGTTTCAGTGGCTGTTTTAAAACAAACCCCAACCCCTTACCAACCAACGGGAACCCAGCCCCTAGAATGCCACCACCTACACCACCAATCAATCCTCCAATTCCTATATCTGCTGCTATCTCACCTAATGATTTATTTTCTTGCGCGGCTCTTCCGCCCATAGAAGCACTACCTACCACAAGACCAGTCTTTGTTCCAGTCTTTAGCCCTTGTTTTGCTAATCCCTTTAGGGATTGTTTTATAACCTGTGCTCCTCCTCCGCCCCCAGCTAAGGTCGAACCAATATCAGAACCAAATCCTAATATTTTCTTTGCTGCTTCCCCAGTTCTTTCTTTGCCTGTAAAAGCTGGCCTTGTTTTACCTAAAAATGGCAGGTCTCTAGGCTGCGCAATGTCTTCTTCCCCTCCGCTTCTAAGTGTTTTAAACAAGTTAAATGTAGATACACCTGTTCTTGCAAATGGCTTAGCAATGTCTTTCAAAATCTCTTCAACTACTGATGAATCACGTGTGGGAACAATGATTTGTGGTGATGTTCCTCCTTGCCCATTAGAGTCTCTCACCACCAAGCCACCCCTTTTTCGTGTAGCCTGTTTTTTTTCTTGGGCTGTTACTCTTAATGGCATATTATTTTGTTATATCACCAGTTTTTTTATCTATCTTTCCTAATGATTTGTTAAACCCTCTTGTATCAATAACTTCTAATACGGTGTCGCCAATCTCTTTAAATATGAAGTCGCCTGTAGCACCTAAGGCATTCCTAAACTCTTGTACGTCAGCCCCCAATCTACCCGCTTCGTCTATTAAAGTTTTCAGGTTTGGATTTTGTTCTGATACTATTTTTCCAACAGTGCTCTTTTCATCAACTATAGCATCTGTAAACGTTACATCTGTTGGTATTGTTATACCACGTGCATCAGACACTGGCTTGCCAACTAGTGTTAGGTCTCCTAACTTGATTGCCTGGTCTATTGTAATTACCTTTGGCTTATCAGGTGTTGGGGCTCGCAGTGCTTTTGCTATTTCAGCTTGTAATTTACGTAATTTAAACGGAGCTAAGTCTGCTATCTGTTGTGTTTCTGCTTGTGCCTTTCCTGTTAATGCTTTTGTTTTTTGCTCCTCTACAAAGGCTTTACGATTTGCAGCTTGTTGTTCTTCAAGTTCATCAATTTTAGTACGTACAGCAGCAGACAAAATGTTGGGGTCAATGCCAAGGTCAGCAGCAGCTTTAGAGATAAACTCTTGTGTTGGTGGGTTTATAGTTCCATCTTCATCTACCCCAACCAAATTAATAGCTGTAGCTTCTATCAATGGTGCTGCCTGTTCAAGTTCAAACTTTTCTTGTGCTCTTTTGTTTTGTTCTGCAGTAATTAGATTGTTAAAGTATTGTTGAAGTGCTTTATCACTCCTAGCAGCTAGTTGGTCAGCCAACTGTATGGAACTTATGTTTTGGGTTATACGCCCCTGTTCTCGTGCTGATGCTTCAGCCATTTGTAGTCCATGCAATTCATTAAGTCTGTCTTGAGCTTCTTGTTTAACGTTACCTAAACCAGTTGCTTCTCTTTCGCCAGCACCAAAAGTACCACCTGCTCTTTGTGCAGCCCTTGCTTTAAATAGTTCTTGTTGTGATTCATTAATTAGTTGTTGTCTTCTTACTCTTGGAGCAAATAATGCTTCTACATTAGCTTGTATTTTAGCTCTCTCGTCTGAAGACAATTGAGCCTCTTGTCTAATTGTTGATAGCTCGTCTTGTCTAGTTGTTCTTTTGGGCGCACCTCTTAGGAGGTCGGCAATAGCTTCACTACCAACTGTCCTAGAGCCTGAACTTTGTGTTGGGTCGGCACCGACACGCTCAAACTGTCCACCACCTAGTGGGCTGAAGCCACGCCTTCCTATTTCAGCTAGGAACTGTGGGTTACTAGACTGTGCAGGATTAGATGACATTGCACTCAACTCTCGTGTCGACAGATTTGTAAATTGATTAGCCATATGTATATTAGTTAAATATTCTATATCCCCCACCTGTGTAGATGGGGGTTAAGAATTTTTAAGTTGTTTCTGGATCTACGAAAGGTAGTACTGAATACCATCCTGAAGCTCCGCCACCGCCTCCACCACCAGCTGCATCACCAGAACCAGCAGCTCCACCAGAGCCACCAATGCTTGCCGCTGTACCGCTTGAAGCTGGACCAGATGCAGCAGCACCACCAGCGCCGCCAGAACTTACATCACTACCTGCACCACCACCACCTGAACCACCACTATTAACATTTGACCCACTTCCTCCAGCACCACCATTCCCGCCTGTAATCGTTATCGTGCCACTTTTTGAAGTTAAAGTGTTGTATAGAACTAAGACGTTCCCCCCAGCACCTCCGCCGCCGCCTCCGCCACCGTTGCTGCCAGCTGTACCAGCGCTTCCAGTGACACCATCTGCTGTTATAGTACCTGTAAAATTAAGTGCGCCACCACATTCTATTAACAATGCTCCGCCGCCAGCACCGCCAGCACCGCCAGCAGTAGCACTACCACCACCACCGCCGCCGCCACCAGAGCCAGGCTTTAGTGCAACTGAAATATTATGGATATATGGAGAAAATTGTTTGACACCGCCTGCTCCACCTGCGCCATTATTCACACCATTCTGACCTTCTATTTCTAATCCGTCTTGTGTTATCACTTCCCAATTGGATATAGGTGTCCCATCACTACCGCTAGCACCACCAGCACCGCCAGCTCCACCAGCACTACCATCGCCATCCAAATTAATTGTATCGGAAATAGTACAATTACCCTGTGATTTTATTATAAATATTGTTCCATTGGCATGTGTATTACTAAATGTAAGTGCGTTACTTGCTACTGTTATTGTAGTATAGTTTCTTACAACATATCTAGCACCACCTGCATCAATATCAACTGTACCACCAGAAGTGTCTAAAGCTCCATCGCTACCATCTCCACCAAATGGCATACTGTTTGAAATCCATCCATCTAGTTTTCCACTTGCATCAGAAATAGGTATCTTTGTTGCTGTGGGTGTAGCTGTTGCACTGGCTGGGTTCTCTACCACTAAACTAGAGCCATCTAATGTTGCTAGTGTACTAGCACTACCACCCCAATCAGATCCTATCTTACCACCACTATCGCCTACTGGAATCTTAGTCGCTGCGGCTGTTTCATTACAACTTGAAGCTGCTACTACTAAATTGGCACCAGTTCCACCAGTAGCTGTACCAGCTGAAGCCTCTGCATCTGTGGCTAATTCAGCTATGCCCTTAACTGTTAATGTCATATCAGGTGAACCAGCTATGGCTATATCGTCTATATATTTCTTGTTGGCTATTTCTGCATCTGCCACAGGAGCTGCACTTGTAGTAAGTGTTGAGTTGTCTGCTAATGTCGCTATCCCTGTGAATGTTTTTGCACCTGCTATTGTCTGTGCATCTTCAGTTCTTACTACATTGTTAAATACATGATGATTAGTAGAAATTATTACTGTTGTACCAGCTGGGAAAGCCCTGCCAGTTTGAGCTGTATCATTTCCTTCTAGCTCTAGGTTACGTGTTAAAGTTCCTATTGTGATAATAGAACTAGAGACACTCCAACTTTCAAACCTTACAACCTCATAGTTGTCGGTCTTACCAGTCGGATTAATTGTTAAATATCCATATGTCCCAAAGTCTGCCATCGCCACGCTTGTGAGAGCACGGTTACTGTCTGTACTTTGGAAGGATATAGTAGAAGAACCTGCAGCTACAGCCGAGGTCAATCTACCTTTCGCTTTTGTTATCGGTCTAGACATATTAGTTTGTTAATACGTCATCTTGTGGTTCTGTGTACATCACAAGACGAGTTTGTTTATAATTTTCATCTTTAGTTTGGCCACTTATCTTTACCTGTTGGTTATAGAAATCAATCGTACCCCAGTTCTCTACATAAGTGAATGGGAAGAAACCATTAAATTTATCTTCTCCCGCTCCTTCTTCACCTACCACTTCTTCACCCAACGCAGCTGCTGCTGTAGAGAATACCCAATCTTCATCATCTCCATCTAATACTAATTCCTGTGAACTCTCAGTACCATAATCATAATCTGCTAAGTAAGTTACTTCTGCTTCTTGGGATATAAAACCTCTACTAAGAAATTTAAGTGATCTGAATCTTTTATGTGGTTGACCGAAGTCAAACTGTGGAGTCTTATAATACCAGCTTATAGCAGCACCGTCATCATTAGTAATATCATCACCATTAGCATCCTTAAACAGTAGATAAGTGTTAGGGTCAGCAGAGCTACCAAAATGGAGCTTGCTGTTATAAACAAAGAAGTTATTGACATATAGATTGAATTTAGTCCAAGCTTCTCCTGAAGCATTACGTCTAGCAAATTTCAAATCATATACTAATACTGTATCATTAATATCACTTTGATCTGAACGTACAGCAAAGTACAGTTTATTCTCAAAGAAGATTGAAGCTGCGCTAGTTAATGTGTAGTCTTTTAAAGTTTTTAAAATGTTTTCTGATATAGAGCCAGTGTCTAGTAAAGTAGATACTGAACTACGCACCAATCTACGTATTACATTATCATTACCTACATAAAATATCTCACCATCTGCCGATGTAACCCCAGTAAATACCTTAGCACCATAGTTGGGTGTATCTTCTATATCCTGTACTCTTATCTGGTTACCAGTTAAGTCAGATGTATATTCATAAGTAACTGCGTGTACTGAGTCTTGGGTGAATGCTAATAAAGCATTGTCTTTACTTCTTAATGCTGTGACCTTACCATTCTTAAAACCTATGTCATCTGCACTACCACCAGTCCAAGTAGTAAAGTCGTCTATGTCAGATATTCTTACAAACTGTTTCTCAGCTACTGCTAGTTGTCTGTTCCAAGTCCACATAACATTACCTTTTGGTTTGGTGCCCGCAGCCGCAGCAAAAGCATCAGCTACTTGACTGACAGAAGCATCATCTGAGGCTGCAGGAGTGCCAGTACAACCTGTAAAAGTAGTAGCTGTTTTACCAGTATACGTCACTGAGGTTGTGCCTATATAAATTGAACCAGTTGTAGTAAATCCTGTTGTGCTGTCTACAGTAACTGTTCCTTCTCCGCCAGATAAAGCTCCGTCTAATATAGTATGTCCACCATTCCATCTTTGTAAGTCAACCACCCCATCGCAGAAATACATAAAATCTACTGTATCAGTAGTTCCTGTGTAAGTAGCAAAACCAAATGTCGCTGTTGATGTGCCTGTAAATTTAAGTGTCTCCCATTGTGATGTCCCTGTATGGTAATATTCTAGAGCCGCATCATTCTGTCTAATAGGTATCTCGTCATCTATGATAGCTCTTCTAAATTTGTATGTTGTTTTTATAGATCCGTCTGTTGCAGTGCGATTACCAAAGAGCTCATAGCCTTTCCTTATCTGAAAAGCACCGCGGCCATCAAAGTCTACGTTTTGTAAATCTGGACTTTCATTCACGTCTAAATCATCAGCTTCACGTGTGGTTACTAGACCTCCAGAAAAGTCTTTTAATATAATTGGTTCAAAGGTACCTTCTGCCATATAGTTTATGAATAATCGTAAGGAAATGGATTAATTGATACTTCTACCCTTTCTATTCTTGACGGATTCTCCTTAACAATCTCATTAAAAATAGACCTGGCTTCACCTTGAGATATCTTATAGTCATCAAACTTTCTTTCTTTGCGGTGAAGTAACGCTGCCACATCTTCCACAAAATAATCATGGAATCTAGGTTGCAATAGTGGTTCGTCTGTCGCCACTGACAATGCTTTTTGAGGTGTGCCCCCTGTAGACTTAGCATCATTGGTAGAGTAGTAAGTCAGTGTAAGGGTCACTGCACTAGTAGTGCTTTCTATTTCTACGTTGCTTCCATCTATTGCATAAGCGTTAATACCATCATCTTCTATTTCCCTTAGTTCAGCTAGACTAACCCTCTTGTATTTTTGATTGTTGCTCCTATCATAAAGTTCTATCGGGTCTCTAAAGTCCGATGGAAGAGCAACTGTACTTGTACCTGTGTAAGATAATGTTGTCTCTGTAATGGTAGGTACTAAGTCTATTTTACTGCTTAACCTATCCAGAGACCTATTCAATTCTGCTGTTATTTCTGCAGCAGTAATGAAGTTACGAGAAGACGTACGTATTCTGTAACCTATCTCGGTTTCTAGTGTTGTTTTATCCATAATATTATAGTTATACTGATAACCTAATGGGCGAGCGCATCGACCCACTAGGTATCGGTATTACCGAGTTAACCTTCACTGACGGTCTAACTCTAGACTACCCCTAACGCCTATTGATGTTCCGTGTAGGAGAGCTTACTTTTTTACACCAGCCCGTAAAGAAGCCAAACCTCCTGCTCCTAATAAGCCTAACAACGTAGCCTGTGCTTCTGGTGAAAGATAGCCTAAATGTCCTAAGACAGCTACTACACCAACTAAAACCGCCACTAAATAAGTACGTTTTCCTTTAAGTTTTTTTAATACTTTACTCATAGATTTAATGATTATATAGACGCATGTACTCTTTAGCCTGATTCCAGCTTTTGAGTTTAACGCCATTAAAATAAAAGTTTGGATTGGCTTCGTGAACATTAGCATCGTAAAAGTATTGTTGTGGGTCAACTGCTCCGTGATAGCCATTACCCCAGTCTTTTTGATACTTTCCATTTTCTTGTTTCCAATAAACATATAGCCCGAAGTGTAAGTGTGGACCAGTTGTATATTTCCCACTGTTTCCACATAAACCAATCATCTGCCCTTGTTTAACATAGTTGTTATTCTTTTTGAACCATCTGTCCCACCACTTATCTGCTCCCTTTAAGTTGCTAGACACCCAAGCCTCGCTTAGGTGAAAGTATACCGTTTTTATCTTTGCTTTCCTACCATTAATAACCAACTCGTCTGATTCTATTTCTACAAAGATACCTTTTGTGTAGGATTGTTTAGACTTGTCTGATACTACCCAGCCATCGTGAGAAGCATAACAAGGCATCTTATCATTACCATCATTATGACCAGATGATGTTCCATAATCTATTCCATTGTGACCTTTCATCCCCATATCTTTATAAAAAGATACTGCGTTTTCACCAAACTCCTGTGTTATATAATAACGATAACTATTTATGGTGTGGTCATAAGTACCTTTAATGGGAGAGCCTAACTTAAAATCTTTTGGTTTCAAATAGCTTTTAGGAATTGTAGTTAAATCTGGCATATTTATGCGTTATAAGGACATCCTGTTATTTTTTTTTTAACCTCTTCCATAGTATGTGAAGCGGCTGTCATTGCTCTTGTGTCCTCCTTGACTACGTCCATCATTTCTTTAAAAGCCATTTCACTATGGGCAAAGTGATTTTGTATTGTCTTGTTCATTATCTTGTCCCTCCATACCATATAGCCAACAAGAATAACGGCTATACCATATTGTGCTAAATCTGCAGGGTTCATACGACTTTGGGTTTAACCTTCTTAGACTTCCTAAGATTAGTTATCTGTGTTTTAGTTTTCTTAATCATCTTAACTAATTTACCCTTTGAATCCACCATATCAATACTACCTGGTAAGCTCTTTGAATGCTTGAAGTCTGGCTTGGCCTGGAACGGTAGCTTATATTTAACACCTTTTGCTTTAAGCTTATCAATGAAACCAGACATGTCTTTTGTTGAGATGTTACTTATTTTAGTCATATAATTACCCTATACGTTCAATTAATATTTGTGCTGCTACTGGAGTATCTAGGTTACCTTCACCCTTCCATTGGGAAGTGTTACTATCTGTTCTTCCTTGTAGTGTGATGTAGTCATTAGCTGCTAGATCTGCGATGATAGTCACTGAAATTGAGAAAGCATAACTAGTGTGAGTTGATTCGGGGGCACCACTACCGACCAACTCAGTAGTGCCATTTTTTATCAGTCTTGTGTAGGTAGTATGAATACTGTTGTCACAGAATCCATTCACCATATAAGATATTTTGTATTTACCTGCTAAGTCTACTGCTACTCTTTCAGGGTTAGTTCCTGTGTCGTGAGTAACATTAACTTTAACCACACTACCACCAGTAAACTCGGTGTCAGTCCACCCAGTACTTTCGATACCAGATAGGTCAGCTGTCCTGTAAATGAACCCGTAAACAGACTCTTGTACAGAACTTTGCCCATTGATGATTAAATCATCATTTTCTATTCCTGTTTTTGCCATATATTTTTTTTATTAACCTAAAGCTGTATATTTAATAGTTGCTACCCAGTTAATAGTCGTAGCAGCGACGCCAGTTACATTCAAATCAATTTGCTGGTTTTCAGTATCAGCAACTAAATCAGCATCCCAGTCAGTATCACTTTCAATAGTACTAATTGAGGCTGTACTTCCTTGTTGTGTAACATCACCAGCTGTATTCCTATAAAATAGCCCAGCTAATTTATATTGAGCCCTATTGCTTCCATCACTTTCTCTAGCAACAACATCTACTTCTACACTATATGCAGTATCAACAGCAACTGGGATACCAGCTAACTGTGTAACTGTCTCATCGGTGGTTTCAACAATAGCTGTATAAACAGCGTGATTAGCATCACCATCTGAATTGGCAACTGCCGATACACCAACAACAGCAGTTAAACCACCACCTTTTGGTTCTAATAAAATATCTATATCAGAGTCAGTACCATCTGCTCCGATAATAACCCCTTCTCCAGTAGCTGTTGATGTAAATGTTAAATAATTTACAGCATTGTCATCAGCCAAACACTGAAACACTTTTTTTGCTCCAGTAGTTGCACTTTCAGCTGAACCTTCAGAGTCAGGAATGTTTGTTAAGTAAGTCATATATTTATTTTATTAATAAGACATCCAAGCTGTACCAGTACAGTAGATGGTATAGCCATTATAATTAGCATTAATAGGTTTTGTGCTAGCCCCATCAATAAGTTCAGCCCCATCAGGGTCAATAGTAATATTATTAGTTCCAGCAGAACCGTGCTCATCTTTAATCACATAAATTTTACCTGCTCCTGCAGTTGCAGCTGCTGGTAAATTTAATGTTCTGCCAGTTGTAAGTGAGGTAAAACCAATTATATAATCACCAACTAAGGCTGTGTAATCTGCATCACTTACAGTTGTGCGTTTCATTTGCAAACCACCTTGGAAGTTCATTAAACCACCATCTGAGATTTGATAAATTATGCTTCCATTATCACGAGCTACAAATATGTCTGAAGTTTGTGAGCCATTATCACACATCAAAGCTGATGAAGTATAAGTTGGTTCTGAACTCTCTAGTCCAAAGTAACCACCAATCTGTACAGAACTACCTGAGGCATTTAAAGCAAAACCACCTACACCAATGTTTGTAGCACTGGCTTTATTAGCTGTTGCCCTTCCTAATATTCCAAGATTTTTCAAACCTAGTGAACCACTTCCGTAAACACCTACATTAGAACCAGAGGTATTACCACCTGAAGATGTGAACAGTGCATAGTTTGCTTGTCCACCACCTATGTAGTTTGTTCCCGCTCCAGCTGTACTATTAACAAACCTACCAGCTGAATAAACTAGGTTACCTGTACCACCAGCTTTCATATCCATGTTAAACGCATACTGGTTTTGTGTGTTACCTGATGTAACTTCTACGTTTACGATTCTTTTAAACCCAGCTGCAGCAACAGTTGTGTTGAATACACCTACAATGTCTAAAGCTGCAGGGTCTCCTGTGAATGTACCAGGGTTACAATCTATTACACCAGTAACTGTAAGAGTGTCGGTTATTGCATCACCGAAATCTAAATCACCAGTAACGGTTAGGTTTTCAAAGGTCCCAGAGGAACCTGATTTTATAACGACAACTTGGTCGCCACTTGCATTTACACCCATATATTTTAAGATTCTTTAATTAATATTTGTTCATCATGTCCTGAGCCATCATCGTCTACGGCTAGAACAATTATGTCACCATCTTCATCTACAGAAGAGGGTATTATTATTTTTGTTCCCATATTATAAATAGTTAACTTTTAATCCGTGTGATATATCTTGTAGTCTTTCGTTATGAAAGATTGAGTCTCTTAATCCTTGGTAAGGATGTTCCATCATCTCATTATGAGATAAAGCAATAGCCTCATTACCATTAAGACACTTAACTTTATAACCAGCATTTACTGCTCTCATACCTACGTTGACATTATCAAACCCCCACTGTCTATCTAGCTCTTCATCGAAACCCCCTATTTCGAACATAGCTTTTCTTGGGGCGCTCCCCCAATCTATTTCCCATTCCATAAAATTACAGTCATCCATTGGTGTTCGGTATAATCTCCAGTCCCAGTGTATATCTTTGTTATTCAGAGTTTGTCCTACTGGAGCTGTCCAAAACATCTGTGGATAATCTGTGTATGCTTCCCAAAATTTTTCTAAACCTCTTGTATCTATTGAAATAAAGTCTTGTAAAAACACCAGTAATTCTCCTTTAGATTCTTTTATCATTCTATTCATTGCTTGATTGAAATCTGGTGGTTCACTTGGATCGTGTTCTTCTACCAACCATTCAAAATCTTTCAAGGTTTGCTTGGCAAGACTTTCTTTGGGTCTCTTCAACCCTTCTTCCCCCCTAATTGTTGGTGTTAAAACACTTATCTTCATATTCTTCTAACATATAGATAATATTCCTTCTTTAAGTTGATTTGCGTATACTCTCTCAGAGTAATGCTTCTTCACCCAATCTCTGCTATTGATTTCTTTATCTTTCCACTTATCCACAGCCTTACGGATGTCCACTGCTCTTGGTGGGACAATCTCTCCAGTACCACCTTTCTCAAGAAACTCTGAAGTCTTATCTGAATCTCTCATAGTTATTACTGGGACGTTACAGGATAGTGCTTCTAGTACTGTTCTTTGGCTACCACCTTGTCCTGTTGATGTTATGACACAGGTCTTACCCATGTTATATATCAATGCCGTTGATTCTGCCCATTGATGATGTAACATCGCTACACCATACTTCTGACATTCTGTTACTGGGTTAGTTTCTGTTGGGTGCCAATACCCACAAGCTAATCCTTTTGGACCCATCGCCTCACCAAACAGTTCGTGTCTTTTCCATCCTGCCATAGTAGCTGGGAAGACTGCGTCAAAGATCTTTGGTTGTGGCATTGGTCTAAAAAGTTCTGTGTTGGTTCCAAATGCTAGTCTGGTGTTTAAACCTCTTTCTCTAAATGCATTCAGGTAACATTCTGACTCTACAAAGACTATATCTGCTACATCTTCATAGTCTCTAAAGTCTCCACCTGAGTATGCTTGTCCCATAGGGATACCACATCCCTTGAACTGTCCTAATATAGGTCTACTAAAATCTGCAAAGAATAGTATCGCATCTGGTTTCCATCTCATTACTGCTCCGTGTGGGTCTGGGCTGAAGTTCAACTCAACACACGGGTGTTCAAATTGAAACGTACTATCATGCTTTTTAAAAAACTTTACTTCCCATTCTTCTCCTAAAACTTGGAGAGCTTTTAAAAATCCATCTTGGTTGTAGAAGACTGCTGACTTCTTGTCAAACCAGTCATTGGCTATTGCTAACTTCATATGTCGTTTTTAAACCAATCTCCTAAATTATTTAATGCTTGATTGAAACCATCTCTCCATTCATCTATCTCGTGTATGTCATGCAAAACTATTTTTAGATTTCTAAAGTGGATAGTCACTTCGTCATTCGGAGAACGATATACTCGTACTCGGTTAGCGTTTCTATCGGGGCTATCCGATATTAACGTGTCGTGATATGTTTCTGATACTTTACCCATATTACTTTATGCTTTTAACAGCTTCCGCTAACTTTATAAAGTCTTCTCTTCCTAATGTTAATCTGTACTTACCACATGTCCCCCAGTGAACATGGATAGTTTCAGCTACTTCTATTCTTAAACCATCTCCGTTTGGACTCTTGAATAAAAACTTGGTGTCTTCATATTCTTTCTCTCCTTCATCACCTTCATATAATTTAAAATCTTCTTTGGGTTGTCCGCCCTTCCAGCATCTCATCTTAGAATCTTGGAAATCGTATAGACGTTGTTCAACCATCTCCTCTTGTGTACACACAAAGGCTTCTATCACGTCGTATTTGAGCTCTGAGTGTGCCATACAGCGTTTAAAACCATCTAGACGTGTATAACCCCCACTTCCGTCTTCAGCGACTAATACGGGCAATATCTTCATTCCTTTTTTTAAAATCTCTTTGATGTGTCCGATGCCTTCAACATGCTCTTCGGTGGACTTTCCATCTCTGGCTTCATCCACTTCCCAACCATTCTCAGTCTCATAGTGCATCTCATCAAATATCTTTATTTTTTTAATTGGTATCCATCTGCGCTTCATAGTTTTACTTTACCATCTACGACTACGTAGTTTTGACTAAAATTAAATGTGTGTGTTCCTATTAACCCTGGTTTCCAAATACTTATCTCTCCCACTATTCTTTCTTTGTAATCCTTAGAAAGGTCTAGCTCTTTAAACAATACTCCTGAGCCGTAACCATCATTGTTGTTTTGGACTGGTCTGATCAGGCAACCATCTTGTATGAATGGTTTACCAGCAGAGCGAGAGTTCTTTAGAATCATTTGTCTGTGCATCTCCCAGCCTTCTAATAAGTGGTTAGACTTCATTATAAACAGATTATCATCTCCGTTTATAGTGGTGAACAACCACCATTTACCTGCATATTTTATTATTGACGTATCTCCACAACTACCACCTTTGTGTAGAACAGTTACTAGTTCCCACTTATCTGGAAACTGGGTACACTTATAGACTTCTATTGTGCCATTGATACCTGTCTCTGGTACTATGTAGAGTTCTCCTTCATCTTCTATTAAGTGTGGAAATGACATATGATAGTCTCGCTCTATAATAGTCCTAGGTGTTGGGTCATCTAATGTCATGTAGGCTATCTTGCCTTTGTTGTAATCGTAATCCTCAAAAAAGATATATGTTTTATCATCCCTTTCATAAATGAATGGGTCAGCGTGATATGTATCTTTGGGTGGTTCAATTATCGTAAGACCATCCGTACTAAATAAGTCTGTTCCCTTCTTCTTGTATGCTATGAACCACTTGTTATTTTTAGGCTTCATATAATCTTTTGTATACCCCTTTTTCTACCAGTAAATCTGGTTCTTTATCGGGGTTGTTCTTAACCTCTTCAGGAACATACATCCACTTATACTTTGTGATTGGGTGTTCCTTCCTAGACTTAACGAGTTCTCTCCAAGTTCCTCTATCTCCTCCACCTAAGTCGAGAAAATCTATGTTACCTTCTATAGCAGTTTGTATCAGATTAAACCACATATATTTTCCCATGTACCTTTTACTGTACATCTGCTTGTCGTACATAGGGGGGTGGCATTCCACATAAGTTCCGTATTGCTCTACGAAGTGCAACGCTATGTAGCCAATATTGTCTGCGGCTACGAAACATCTCAGCACATTTCTTTCGTCTAGCTCATCTAGATAACCTATGCCAAACCCCCACTTCCTTTTTTTACCTCTTATTAATTGTTCTTCCCACATATCCATGTAGGCTTTTACTAAATTCCTGTCATATGGTACCTCTATGTATTCCAAATCTTTATTAACTTTTTTTACATACTTATAGTTCTTCTTGGCAGCTTTGCCTAGACTAGATATGTACTCTTCAAAGCTCTTTAGATTTGTTTCTACTAATAGAGGTGTCATACATAATATCCTACGCCTTCGTCTACACATCTTACTGGAGGTTGCCAGTCAAGAAATGCTTTTTTAAGTTCATCGCTATATATACCGCCCTTATGAACAACATCGTGGTAGTACAGTGAAAGAAAGTATGCTTGTCTTGATGGGATTTTAAACCCATTAAACTCTCTCTTGTCCTGTAATAGCATTGAGTTGATTTCATCTGGGTAGTACCTATCTGTTGCAGAGCGTACATCTACTAAGTCGTAACCTTTGCAGATTATCTCTACCTCATCCCTATCTTCCTCAGAACAAAATAGATCTACGTCTTCATGTCCTGGAACCAAACCTTCTGGATAACTCTGCCAATTCCTCTGAACTACATAATCAAATGGTTCTAATTCTTTAGCGAGTTGTTTTAAATCCATACTATTTCTTTTTTGCTTTCTTCTTTGGTGCTTTCTTTACTTCTTCTAATTCACCTTTTTCTAAACGAACTGTGACTGACTCGCTGTCCATTTCTACAACGTCTCCTTTTTGGTGACCTTCTCCCCACTCGCCACCTAATACTTTATACATTGGACTCATATTATTTGAACATTATATCCCACTGGTCTGCTACTCTTGCCCAGGTACACTCTGTCAGTGCATAGGTTGTCATCTCAGACCTGTCGTCTAGTGGGTTTGTTAATTTATTAACGACTTCTTTTATGTATTCTTTTTGAACTTTTTTGTTTGTATATATATCATTTATGCTATAAACCTTACCGTGCTTAACCCTTTCCTCTAATGCAGCTACGTTAGTAGTTACTGGATATGCTCCACCTGCTTGAGCCTTATCTGCTGTGATGCAGTAAATCTCTGTAAACTCGGTAGGGTATGTCCATAGGTTGGCTTCCTGGTATTTCTTTGCGATAGTTAAATGATCTACTCTTCCTTCATCGTACACTCCATCTTGGTCTAACAATCCACAGATATATTTCTTCCAATCTCTTTTGGCTTGGTTGCCATCGTGTAGCTTATCAAAAGTCTGCCAGCCATAGAACCAGTGTAGTTCTGCTTTAGGAGCTTTCTTCTTAATCTCTGGCCACATCTTTAGTAGACACTCAAGACCCCTATCAGGAGCAGAAGTAAAAATACAATAATTAGGATTCTTCTTAACATCTGATTTGAAATGTTTAGGATTAATACCGTTACCACTCAAGATGAATTTATCATCTGGAATACTTGGGTATAGTGAACGGTGATAGTCTGAAAGAACGATAACTTTATCTATCTTATCAATATATTGTTTAACTGAATCTTCTGGGTGTGTATCGTGTAGCCATAGGTATTTAGTTTTAACATCGAAGTCTATACTAAATATTGATGGCATTCTCCAGCTAATCAAGATATTGAATTTATCTCTTGGGTTAAAATCTGTGTAGTGTTTGTAATGAACTCCGTCATACTCTCCAGCTTCAATAGGTCTTCCATAAACTGTTATGTTCCAACCTTTCTTAGCTAGTAGTCTTGAAATATTTATGATGGCTTCTTCACTGCCACCTACTCCACCTTTCTCTTCGCTTGTGGGGTCCCATCTAGTTACAGACTTCCCACAGTAGATTGCTATGTCTTTGTCTGTGCAATCTTTCTTTGTACTGAATTTGTTTTTATCTTTTAATAACTCTGGATACTCTAAGTATTTCTTAGGTATCAGTTTATAAAACTCTTTTGTGTCTAACTCTTTACCTACTTTAATCAGTGCATCAACCATATCTGCCTGTTCAATAGCCAGGTTACAGATGTCTATAATCTCTTTGACATCACTGTTTGGCATTGCCTTTTGGTATTCTACGAAATACGGTTTAGCATCTTTCAAGTTATCTAGGTTAACCAATGTGTGACCGATTAACCAGAATAGGTTAGTGCTATATTCCAATGGGTTAACCACTGGTAGGTTCTCTGGGTATTCTTTCTTTAGTGCGTCCTTGAAATAGAATAGTGCATCTTTGTATTCACCTTCTTCGTAACTTGCTTTACCTAGGTCTATGTAAGCATCTGGATAAGATGGTTTCTCTTTGATGGCTAGTAAAGATTGTTCTTTAGCTGCGTCATATTCTCCTAATGCGATTAAAGACATAGCAGAACGATGTCTAGCTAAATAGATTTCCTCTGCCCAACCTGATATAGGTATGTACTTCTGATAACAAGCTAATGCTTTCTGATAATTGTCTACTGTGAAGTAAGCATTCCCTAAGTTAAAAATAGTTCTAGGGTCTACCTTATCACTGGCTATCTCTTCTTCGGCTGCTCTCTCTAGGATTTCTAGGTTGCGCTGTTTGCTGTCCTCGGCTCTTTCTGGAGAAGCAAGGTGCACCCAATGCACATTACCCATCCTAATAGCTTTAGCGTCTGCACCAACTGGCAATAAAGCTTCGTGTAGTTTACCAATCCATCTGTAGGTATCGTTATTTTTAATGAGCCTTTCTCTGCTTTGTAATACCGTTGTATTACCAAACTTATCTACAGAGTAATGATAAGGGAACATTACTGCGTTCACCTTCTGCTCATCACACTTTTTCATTAAATCAGCTAGGTTCTCTGCGCCTTCTATCTTATCGTCTGCGTCTGCCCAGAGTAACCAGTCTCCACTGGCTTGTTCAAAATTAAATTTCCTTGCTGCTGAGAAATCGTGGCACCATTCAAAGGTACTCCACTTGAGTTTGTCTCCACAGTATTTCTCACAAACTTCTTTTGTTTTGTCTGTTGAACCAGTATCAGTTATACAAACTTCATCTACATGGTTCACTATGGTTTTGAAAAGAGTGGGGAGGGTTTTCTCCTCATTCTTTGTAATCATACAAAGTGATAACATATGCGCTGCTTAAAGTTTTTTACACATTCGAAAGGCAGGAAACTTTTTGACGAAAGTTTTAATCCTTTTTAACCTGGCTTTCTGAGTTAATTCTCTTGCTCCTAAAAAATTAGGGGATAGGACTGATAATAGGCGGTAAAGCCCTTGGGGTAAATCCATTAAGTGTCTAACTGACTTACTCTTACTTGCGCCAGTATCATTCGCGTTATTTTTGAGGGTGTCTTTTTTGTGCTGCATAAACTCAGCCATATCGTAAGGATTCAGTTGGGTCCATTGTTCGATGTGCTTCCTTAGCAATTCGTAATCAGGCTCGTTGTCTTTCTCTGCACTCTCGTAAAAAACTTTGAATTTTTCGTTGTCACTGGCTTCCTCCATATGAGCCAGTAATAGTTTGTTTTCATAATCCATAGTATGAGAGGGGCGAGTTTCCTCACCCCCGCTTAACTAGTGATTATATTGCTTTTAAGTATCCATCAGCAAAAAATCCAGTCTTTTCATTTCTGTGTTCGCAGGTTAGGTAACCATTGATAACTGCATCACGAGATGTAGAACGTACACCTTGTTCAGTCATTTTAGCTCCTTCACCATTCAATTGAGCAACATAAACTTTTTCCATGTTCACACCTAAGATGCGAGCAGTGGCGTCTGTAGATACTTGGATGTATCTGTGTAAGTTTACATTAACTGCACCGAAGTCAGATTCGAAAACCTGTACAACTTTACCAGCCATTTTAGCACCTGCATCAATGTTCTTGGTGATTCCAGCTGTGAAAGCAGAAATCTTAGCTTTTAAGATAGAACCTACTAATAGATCAGTAGGGATTTCACCGTTAGAAGCTTCCCAAGTAAGTTGCAATAGACCTACCAAGATTGATTCACTAAACACTGTACCAGAAGTTTGGCTTGTAGAGTTAGTTGAAGTCAATTGGATAAGACCATTCATTCTAGGAACTGTTCCAGATGCACCTGAAATCAAACTACCACGAACTAAGTCATACTCAGCTGCGTTAGCCCAAGATTTCATTTTCTTAGCAACCTGTCTAGCCCATTCGTTCTCACCACTTTCGTGAGTAACCATTGTTTGTACTTCAGTTAATGAAGCTGCTTTGTAAACGTGTTGTACCAAGTTTGTACGTAGAGTTGGTACACTCAATGTATCTGGAGTGAAAGCTTTGTACTCGGTAGCAGCAGCACTTCCAGCAGTATCAAGAGTATCATCTTGCCAACTGTGAATTGTGTTGCGAGCTACAGATTTACGAGAGCCGTTAAGTACCATGTTTTCAACTGGACTTAACAATTCAATCTCAGATTGTACGTCACGAACGACACTTGTATCGCCGTAACTTCGTAATTCTGATGCCATATTGTTTTAGTTACTTTTTCCCGAACAGCTTCGCTGCGATATAATCTCCTGCATCATCAATATGTCTTGTATCTTGATAACGTTTCAATAAATCTTTTGACTTGTCTGTTTCGGGCACCGCTTGATTAGTTAAATTAAGAGCGGCCTTTTCTTTTACACTCTGCGTTTGTTCAGTGGATTTCTGTAGTTGGTCCATAAGAGGTTTGATTGATTGGTTATAAATTTCTTCTGGGGACTTAGAAGGGTCAAGGGCATGTTGTTGCTCAATATGTTGTTTCAAACCTTTAGCATCTGGGTTTTCATCATAAAAATCCCTAGCTGCGAGTTTCCATTCCATATTGGCTACGCGTGCGTCTACCACTTTAGTTCCCATTTCTTCAGCAGGAGCTTGTTGTTTGCCTGTGTCTTGGAACTGAATCATTGCTTTCACAATGTCATCAGCCTTATAACCAGCTTGAACAAGTTGTTCCTCTGTATAACCAGTCGCCTCAAGAACTTTGTCTCCTAACTCTTTAGAGTAAGTTTTACTCCCGAGTTTAGATTCAAGTTCCTTATAGGACTTTTCTAAATCTTCTGCTGACTTAAATTTGCCAGCATACACTTTCTCCTCCACCTCAGTTGCCTCAGGTGAAGTACCACCTAGAGTCTCAACTTGGGTCTCTGCCTTTGAGGGTGTCTCCGTAGAGGCCTCTGGCGCAAGATTATCCTTGTCTTCGCTCATACACAAATTGTTACTTATTTATCCCTAATGTATAGGGGGGTTTAATAATCATTATCTATTTCTATCATTCTCTCTATCTGTTTGATTTTGAATTCTTCATCTGCCTTTCCGTCAATCCAATTAAGTATTTCCTCAATATATTTAATTTTCCCTCTGACTTCTGGACTCTCGTGAGCTACTAGTTCATTTCGGTATTTCTTCCAGTCTTCTTTGAGTTTGGTTTCTAATGCTCCGAAATACTCGCTCATCTTGAAGTCTTGCATTAGTTTAGAAAATTGTATATTTGGTTCCATATTATTGATTTGCTTGATTGAACTGTTGTAGTTCAGTTAATGGTTCTTCTTGTTGTAATCCCTGTAACGCACCTTGTTCAGCTTCTTGAGCTTGTAGTTGTTGGTCTACGTTTACTGGGAGGTCTTGTTCGGTTTTAAATCTCAATCCTGTTAATCCGATATGATCTAGATAAGCGTCGAACATCTTATCATAATCTCTTTTCAGACCTAGCTGTACACCTGTCTGTATCCCTGTGAGGATTCTTTGGGCGTTCTCAGCCTTGTTTAGGGGTTGAGAGTTATCTATGTCCACTTCGAGGTCAAAGTCGCCTCTAAGCGTTTCTGGTGAGACATCTATAAATCTGAATGGACTTTCGTCTCTCAGCTCTTCTGGGATTTCTTTTATCTCATCAATCTTTTTCATTAACATTTCATCGCCTGTAACTCTTAAGATGAATTTCTTTGTGATGAATTGTCTATCAACAGACAACCATTGTTTAAAGAATCTAACCAAGAAATCATTTATGTTGCCTCTTACCACAGCGAATCGTGTATCTGCATTTCTATCTTTAATAATTGAGGTAGTTGCACTTCTATCAGCTGCACTACCAGTGGCTATTTGGTTAGCACCGTTAATCTTTTCTACAAATTCAAATATTCTTTGAATAGCGGGTGTTGCTAATTGTGCAACATCTCTTACTTGGAGTTGTTCTAGGTCTGTCATGTTGTCTACTTCCACTACTCCACCAGGAGAACTGACAATAGAACGAGCTGATAAACCAGAACCTCTCTTAATCTTCCATAATCCTGAGTGTAGAGTGTCTTCATTCTTGATTGCTCTATTCACAGTCTTATTAAGATACTTCTGCATGTTCATTAATTTTAAACCAGGACCTACTCCATACCATTTACCTTTTGTTTTTTGGAACCAAGTTTCTTCGAAAGGTTTCATTCCGTGATCAAATGGATTCTTATCTACTCTTAAAAGGGTAGGTTTGTCCTCTATGTCTGCAATCTCTACTACACCATCAATCATTATCTCTTTATCTTTTTTCTTTCGTGTTAACCAACTAAGAGGTATTTTACCCCAGCGTTGATAAACTTCTGTCATTGGGTATTCATAGTCGATTGTGCTCTTACCAATCTCATCTGGTCTAACTGAGGTTGCATCATAGGTGTCAAACTTACTTGTTGTGAATCCTGTTATGTCTTTGGTGTTTTTCCATAAACGGTTAGCTTTAGCGTCTGCTACGCTCATTACTGTTTTCACACCAATAGACGGTGCATCTTGGATGGAATCTGCTGTTGGGTCTATGTATACATTCAAGATGTCTATTTGTTGGAACCCAATCATGTCTTTTAAAACATTTACCTTTGGCTTGGGTCCTTTGCCAAAGAATTTCTTAACCTTGTTCATTAATCCTTTTTCTTTGAATACTTCACGTTGGAAGTTCCAGAATACTCCCCAGACAGTTGTACCGTCTCTTGAGAGGTCAAATAAAGAATTTCTGAAATGGGTAGGGAAACGGGTTTCTTTGATTTGTTTTTTAAGAACCTGTTCTCCAATCAATGCAGAAGGTACACTTTTTTCATTCTCTGGTAAGACAGTTATTGCTTTATCGTTAACAAATGTCTTACTAGCGAGTGTATCTACCTCCCACTGTGTCAAAGGGACAAAAACTTTCTCAGCACCACTTACGTCCTTAGGGCTTTCAAATTTATTAGCATAATACTGACGTGCTTTTTTGATGTCAGTTCTAATAACTTGAGAAGCATCTTCGTACTTCTTACGTTCTGATTGTATTTGACCTATTATCTCTTTTGTAAAATCAGCCATATTTTTACCAGTCATTATCTATAAGAACAGATGTGGGTGTTTGATATTCATTTACCCGTTGATTCGAATAAGGTTCCGTTAAATCTTTACAAGCAAGAGCCAGAGACATAACCATATCATCATGGTAACCAGTAGGAGCATTATAAGTAATGTTTCCTGATGGGGTTACTTCATATGAGTATGCTTCTAGTTCACTTACTAGTTTAGGTATGTTGGGTATTTGAATCTTTTTTTGTTCTATTAAGATAGCTAAATTATTTATTATATCTTTTTTAGTTGTGTTAGTTGTTGTGAAAGGTTCATAGTTTGGGGGGAGGTCTCCTATTACTGCATCACCTATAGAATTCCTTTCAGCATTTATAGGAGGATTGCGATACTTCTCTGACATCAATGACAGCCTAGGTTTCTGAAGCTTCCAATCAAGTTCATTAAAACGGTCAATACCTATAATTCTAAAGGTGTCGGTCTTTTTAACGAATGTTTGGACTGTAAAGTCAGTTAACCTGGCTAGGTCAAGTCCACCCTGGTATACGTCGTTCTCATTGTACTCTTGATCGTACCAAGGAAAGGAACGGAACTGGGTATCAAATAAACAATCTTTAATACCTCTAAAAACAGAACCTGCACCTTCAATGAATTCAGCTTCGTATTCTTGCATATAATCATTTGCTGGTAACTCAAGCTTGGCTTTCTCTACTTCGTCTTCTACATTGGGGATATAAGGGTTGTCTTTGGTTGCCATGTGAAAGTAAGAGTAGTCTTCAAAAGTATTATCTGTATCGGTACCTTTAAGCATTAAGTCATAAAACCAATTCTTCCCAAAAGGAGTTGAGATAAATACAGCTTTACCAGCTCTATCGGTTAGAGTAGGTCTAAGATGGGTTCTCCATACTTCTTCATTTACACGTGCAGCTTCATCTACTATTAATAGATCTAACCCACTACCAAGTAATGAACTAGGGTTATCAGTAGATTTGAGTTCTAATTTAGAACCTGAATAACATTCCATTGAATATTGAGACTTATTAACTTTAATCATCTGTCCAAACTTTCGATTAACAATCGTTGCAAACTGTAAAAGGTAATCCCATGAACGTCTAGCTAAATCATAGGTAGGAGCTGCTATCCAGATATTATGACCCTTTCCTTCTTTCTGAGTAATCAAATAAATGAGAGCTATGTATGCTGCTAACAAAGTCTTACCAGAACGTCTCCCCCAACAAAGGGTGGTGAAACGTGTCATTTGTGAAAGAACCTCTGATTGTTTTGCGTGGGGTTTAAAATCTATCGCCTCTTTAAGTTTTGTTAAATCTAGCTCCATGTTATTTTATAGACTTTAATTCCTCATAATCTTGTTTTAACTTTTTTGCAAGCTCTTTAGCTCTTACTTCATATTTCTCACTTAGTACCATCGACTCTATTAACTCCATCCAATCATCCGCCAACTTTTCATCTCCTTTAAATCTTTTTGTCATACTTTTCTTATTTTCTTTAAATCAAATACGTTACCTCCTAACATTAATCTTGAATCACCTGCCACTCTCGCAACATCTCGAACGATCTGGGCTAATGCTTCGTTCTTGGATTTATATCCTGCTCTTTTCCAATTAGGAGTAAATACAGGAGTGTCACTAGTGTCATCTTTAGTGTCATCTTTAGTGTCATTTGACACCACTTTAGTGTCATTTTTGACACTAGGTGTCACTTTAGTACCATTTAGTGTCATTTCTCCACGCTTGTATTTACGAAATGCTGTAGATCTACTACACTTATTTGCCTTCATATAGGCATTTATTAGCTTATTTACATTCATAGGATTGTTATTTGATAAAATTTATTGGTACTAATATATATATATTTTAGTTATGCTATGGGGGTCTCCCACCTCTCTTTCTTTTATCTAATATTAGCTAATAATTGTCTTTATATTGTGTATTATCTTATATCTTTAGGTATTTGTAGTCCTATTATGTTAATGTTTTGTTGTTTATCTTCCATTAAACCAGTTATTTTAGCTAATAATTCCCATGCTTTTAGTCTATCTCTGCTATGTTTAGTACTTGTTTCTTTTCTTATACCACTCTTAATAGTATACTTATCAGTCATAGCATCAACTTGTTGCTTAATTGTTTCCTTAATAATAGGCTCTTTAAACTTATTACTTGCTATTACCCATAAACTATTACGCTTTAATTCTTTACTATGCTTTTTACCGTATACTGCTTTATAACATTCAGACATATTACCTAATAATCCCTTACCACCTCTTAAATATAACTCTATTAGTTTTATTTCTTTAGGTGTTAAATCTCTATTTTGTTTAATAACTTCTTTAGGAATTGTTTTAATTACTTTACCTTGAATAGCCTTGCCTTTCTTTACTGCTTTAGTATAATCTTTTAAATGTTTATTATTGGGATCTTTTGGTTTTAGTTTAACTTTTTTAATCATACTGATATGCTTTTTATTGGCTTGTTTTAGTTCTGTATTATAGTTATACACAGGTAGTTACTTGACAATATATCTATACTATGATATACTTACAATATAATTAAATAACCTATATATATGAATTACTATTTATTAAAGAATAACCACAATATAAACCTTTTACTTGATAATCCTTTCCGTAATAATAACGTTGTTACTACTTTTAGAAAAATGCTTGACGCTGATGTTTTTAAAAGCAAGATCAAGCAAGGCTATGTATATCTACTAATTAAACAAAATGGAAATGCACTAGCTTGCAAAAAAGACTTATTCAACGCTATCAAGTTTAAGGAAAAGCGTGGTAGAAAAAAGGGTAACTATTGCAATC
>Ga0209128_1000396_pt1 | contig 32877 bp, 39 predicted proteins | sample ETNvirnome_6_100_FD_184072 | JGI IMG/M metagenome (GOLD analysis project Ga0209128, IMG submission 184072) | Marine viral communities from the Pacific Ocean - ETNP_6_100 (SPAdes) (version 2) | ecosystem: Environmental > Aquatic > Marine > Oceanic | place: Pacific Ocean | collected 2013-06-19
TAAATGAATTTACAATAGCTAATGCAGCATCAGGTGCTGGACCTACTTTATCTTCAACAGGTGATGAAGCTAATGTTGATATAAATTTAAATCCCAAAGGATCTGGTGTTCTTAAATCAGGAACAGCAGCAGTCAAAGTTGCAGGCACAGAAACTATGTGGATACCTGCAAATGCATTTTATCTTCCTACAACTAATCCCGCTGACGCGGCATCGGTTGAAACAACAGCAACTAGACCTGAATTAAAGGTTTTAGATTTTGATGCGAGTACGGCACAATATGCACAGTTTGCTATTGCAATGCCAAAATCATGGAATTTAGGAACAGTAACCTATCAAGTTTTTTGGAGTCCAAGCACTACGAATACAGATAACTGTATTTTTGGTCTTCAAGGTGTTAGCGTTAGTGAAGGCGACACAGCCGATGTAGCTTTTGGAACAGCTGTAGAAGTCACAGACGCTGGAATCGGAACTGTAGAAGATGTGCAAATGACTGCAGTTAGTTCTGCAATGACAATTGCCGGCTCTCCAGCTGACGATGATCAAACGTTTTTTCAACTTTACAGAGATGCAGCCGACGGTAGCGATACCTTTACAGGTGAAGCAAGAGTATTAGGAATTAAATTATTCTATACTACTGACGCTGCTAACGACGCATAGGAGAAATAGAATATGTCTTTTGGCTATCAAGTTTTAGGATTTGGAGGTGGTGGAGCTGTAAAAGTATTAATTGAAGCTACTGGCGGTACAATCGAAGAAATTGGTGATTACAGAGTTCACACTTTTACATCTACTGATTCTTTTGTAGTTGATTCTATTGACGCTAGTTTACCCGCACCCGCAAAAGCAGTAGATTATGTTGTCGTTGCTGGCGGGGGAGCTGGAGGATATTCATGGGGTGCAGGCGCTGGAGCTGGAGGTTTTAGAGAATCACATGTTGACGCAATTTCTGGTACGTACACTGCAAGTCCTCTAGCTAGTGCAACTTCAATTCCAATTACAGAAACAAGTTACCCAATAACAGTTGGCGCGGGAGGCGGTCAAACCAACAGCCCACCTGCTTGCGGCTGTGCAGGTGAACCAGGAAGCGTATCTACTTTTTCTACTATCTCATCCTCAGGCGGAGGAGGCGGTGGAGGCCGATCGTCAACTTCTGGAAAACCAGGAGGATCCGGCGGTGGCGGAGGAGGAGAACCTGGTTCTTCATCTGCTGGAAGCGGAAACGCTGGAAGTTATACACCTGCTGAAGGAACTGACGGAGGCCCCGGAACAAATACTGCGGGCGGTGGCGGAGCTACAGTAGCTGGAGCTGGACACCCTGGTGGATCTGGTGGAGCGGGCGCTGCAACACAAATTAGTGCAACATCTGGAATTCCAGGTCCAGACCCAGCATATCAATATTATGCTGGAGGTGGTGCTCCTAGTCAATCTCCTACAAGCGGAGGAGTTGGAGGAGGAGGAGGTAATCCTTATAATCCTGCTCCCACGCCGGCAGATTTTGGTGCGGCAAACAGCGGTGGAGGAAGCAAAGGAGACGTTTCAAATGTCTCTGATGCCGGTGGTTCAGGCGTTGTTATAATAAGGTATAAATATAAATAAACATGGCATCCTTTGGAAAACTAAACGAAGCTAATGTAGTATTATCTGTATTAAAGGTAGATGATAAACAATTATTAGACGGCGACGGGGTTAAACAAGAATCCCTAGGTCAAGCTTTTTTAGAAAATATTACTGGTTGGCCAGCTAATCAATGGATTTGGGATAATGGTCAAGGAAAATATCCTATGTTAATGGGATCGGAATGGGATCCTACAAATCAAATTTTTTGGCCACGAATGCCCTTTGCAAATTGGACTAAAAATATTGCAGAAAAAAGATGGGTATCTCCAACAGGAGATGCTCCGGAACTTACTCAAGAAGAAAAAGATCAGGGAAAATACTATATTTGGGACGAGGAAAATCAAAATTATAAACTAACTCAAAATCCTTATTAGTTCGAAATTGATCTAGATCAAATATGATTAGTTTATATTGAATTTTATGTAAAAAATATATAGGATAGAAAGTATAAAGGTATGAATAAAAAGATATTATCAGAAACTTGTTTGTTTGAAGGCGAAGTTAAAATGCCTAAACATTATGAAATTGATAGATATCAAATTAAATCAGAAATTTTAAATTCTAAATTACATCACAAGACTATAAGTGATAATCCTTATCATTATGCATATTCTGATTATGAAGTTCCTACTTCAAAAACTTTAAGTTTATTAAGAGAGTACATAAGTGAAAATATATATCTGGATCATAGAATTACAATAAGTCCCCGACTATCTTTTGGAAATGTGTTTGACCCAAAACAACAATCTTTTTTTAGAAATTCAATTGATCGGGTAAATATAAAAGACTCTCCTGATTATGTTATGATTTATGGAGTTGATGTTGATAAAGATTCATCCGTTATTATAGAAACTAAGGATAAAAGAGGAATTGAAAAATTATCTTTATTTAAAATAAAGAATAACCATTTTTTATTATTTCCTTCATATTTAAAATTTTTTATTAATGAAAATATTTCCTTTCAAACTAATATATTTTTAACAACTACGTACGTAATGGTGTCATGAATCTAGATAATAAATATTGGTATTTTTCAAGTGCAGTTCCACATAGAATATGTGATGACATTCTTAGATATGGAAAATTAAGAAAAGAGGAACAAGCTCTTACTGGAGACTTAAACTTAAATAGAGATTTAACAAAAAATCCTATAACAAAGGACGAACTTAAAACTATAAAGAAGAAGAGAGATTCCAATGTTGTATGGATGAGTGAGCAATGGATTTATAACGAACTTCTTCCCTATGTTCATAGAGCTAATGAAAATGCAGGTTGGAACTTTGAATGGGATCAAAGTGAACACTGTCAATTTACAAAATATGGAAAAGGTCAATATTATGGTTGGCACACTGATAGTTCGGAAAAACCATACGAGGGAAAAGGCCTACCTATGGGAAAAATTAGAAAATTAACAATAGTACTTCATTTATCAGATCCAAGTGAATATGAAGGCGGAGGACTAGAATTTGATTTTAGAAACCGGGACCCAGATAAAGAACCAAACATTAGAAAGTGTAAAGAAATAGCACCCAAAGGTTCCTTGGTGGTATTTCCTTCATTTATGTGGCATAGAGTATGTCCTGTAACAAGCGGCACAAGATATTCTTTAGTTATATGGAACTTAGGACAACCTTTTAAATAAATGATAAAAAGTTTTGATTTAGCAGTTAAACCAAATGAGAATTTTGTTAGAGCATATAAAAATGTTTTATCTAAAGATTTTTGTGCACACCTTATTGATAAATTTGAAAAGGTTAAAGAGGAGTATGTGGATGACAGAGGTAGAGTTACACATGATATATTCTTGCAAGAACATCGCAATCAATTTCAAGAAGAACTTTCTACTATAATAAAAGCACAACAAAAAGCATATGACAAATATGTTGAAGAATTTCCAATTTTAACTCATTCACCATATCATAAAGCTAAATTTTGGAAGTTGAGAAGAGTTGAAATTGGAGAACATTATAGTAGTAGAGACTGGCATTATGAGGCACAAAAGAATTTTATAGGAGATCAAGGTCGTATATTAGCATCTGTATTTTATCTCAATGATGTTAGAGATGGCGGTGAAACAGAATTGCCGTATCAGGACATAAAAGTTAAACCAGAAGTAGGAAAAGTAGTATTTTTTCCAGCTGGTTATACTCATACTCATGGGGGAGCACCACCAATAAGTAATCTTAAATATATTATTGTATCATTTTTTTTCTTTGAACTAGAGGGAGGAACCTAATGAAATTTAAATATCCGGACTTTACCGTTGTACGCAAAGCAATATCAAAAGACCTTTGTTTTTTTCTCAATAATTATTTTTCAATGAAAAAACAAGTTGCAAAGACTTTGTTTGATACTAAATCTATATCACCATTTACTAATTATTTTGGTGTATGGACCGATACTCAAATTCCTAATACCTACGCTCACTATGCAGATATTGCTATGGAAACTTTATTATTAAAACTTCAACCATTAATGGAAAAAGAAACAGGTTTAAAACTAACTCCTACCTATTCTTATGCTCGTAATTATAAAAAAGGAGACATTCTTCATCGCCATAAGGATCGTTTTGCTTGTGAAGTTTCTACTACGGTGTGTTTAGGAGGAGATCCTTGGGACATTTATTTAGAACCAGACCCTAAAAAAGGAAGGATAGTTCCAGGTAAAGGTTATGTACCAGGCACCACAAAAGGAATTAAAGTCACCCTTAAGCCAGGTGATATGCTCATTTTTTCAGGATCTGTCTTAGAACATTGGCGAGAAGAACTTAAAGGTGAAGAATGCTCTCAAGTTTTTCTTCACTATAACATTAAAAATAAAAAATCAATATTGTTTGATGGGAGACCTCATTTAGGTCTACCTGATTTTTTTTGTAAAAGAAATTAAAAATGGCTAATCATCCTCCTTATTGGTTGTGGAAAAATGTTTTAAGTTTGAAAGAAATAAAACGTTTAAACAAGTTAATAATGTCAAATTATTCTCACGAAGAAGAAAAAAACCAACAGGCACGCCATCCCGATGGTCGACCAAAGAAAAACGTAAAAACTTATGTAATTCCTTATAGACAATTAAAAGAATATATTTCTAAATTAGTAGACAAAGCTTATGATGCAAACCTTAGAGCATACAATTTTGATTTATGGCCTTATGGAGACGAAGACAATTGTTTATATAATATATATTCAGGAGATGAAAAAGCAGGTTATGATTGGCATGTAGATATGGATAACAACCCTTATGTAGATATTAAACTTACGTTAAACATAAATCTTTCTGAAAAACCATTTGAAGGAGGAGACTTGATCTTACAAATGACTAATGATATTAAAGTACCTGAGTGGAAAGAAAGAGGTTCCATGATTTTTTTTAAACCACATTCAAGACATAAGGTAACCCCTGTGACTAAAGGTGAAAGAAGAAATTTAATTTTATTTATAAAAGGACCTAATTTTAAATAAATGAAAAAAGAATTTACATATAATTTTTACTATACTGGACCTTTATTATTTCAATCTTCTTTAATGAAAGAAGATTTAAAAGTTTTTTTAAGTTTATGTGAAACAGATGAAAAAGAAAAATGGAATAAAAATCTAGCTGGATTAATTAAAAAAGAATATTTAATAAAAGATAAAAAAAAATTAGAGAAACTTTTAAAACCATATTTAATCTTATATAAACACGCCTATAAACACTGGTATAAAGAGCCCTGCAATGATCTGGCTCTAGATACTGCTTGGGTAAATTACATGAAGGCTGGTGAATCAAATCCAATTCATACCCATACTCTCTGTGAGTTTTCTGCTGTTTTTTATTTAAAAATGCCCAAAGGTTTAAAAAAAGAAAGAGATGATTTTGAAACAAGTGGAGCCAAACCTGGTGATATAAACTTTTTCATAAATGCTCAAACCAGTAAACATTTTATTAATATGAAGACATTTACACCCGAAGTAGGTGATTTCTTTATCTTTCCATCTGGGCTAGCTCATTTTGTAAATAGTTTTAAAAGCAAGGGCGAAAGAATTAGTGTAGCTGTTAATTTCAATATTTCTTAACCGTTGTATATGGTGTAAATATAGTATATCCTAAAATAAATTAGGATTTTTATGCTGCAAAAGATAGGTTTTTTACCAGGATTTAATAAACAAATTACCCCTACAGGAGCTGAAGCACAATGGACAGGAGGCGAGAATGTTCGCTTTAGATATGGCACACCTGAAAAAATAGGAGGATGGGCCCAGTTAGGAGATAAAGCTTTAACTGGATCAGCTCGGGCTCTTCATCAAATGGTTAACAAAGAAGGTATTAAATATGCCATCATTGGAACCAATCGAATTTTATATGCATATTCTGGCGGGGTGTATTATGACATTCACCCAATTAAAACTGACTTCGGAGCCTTAACCGACAAACTAGCTTCTACTAGTGGGTCTGCTATTCTTACAATTACCTTATCCTCTACCGCAGGAATGACAGCAGGAGATATTTTATTTCTTGAAAGTGTTACCGTTCCTACAGGGTCTGGTTATTCTGCTTCTGATTTTGATAATAAAAGTTTTATGATAACTGAAGTAGTAGACGCTACCTCGGTTACTATTACAATGGGATCTACTGCAAGCGCAACCGCTACTGATGGAGATCTTTCTGTTAAATTTTACTATCCAGTAGGCCCAGCTGAACAGGTTGGAGTTTATGGATGGGGTATATCCCAGTTTGGTGGTAGCGTAACCAATCCTCAAACAACAACTTTAGATGGAGCCTTAGGAGACAATGTTTATGGAACTGGAGGATCAGGAACAAGCATTACTTTAGATTCAGTTACAGGATTTCCAACAACAGGAACAAATTATATTCAAGTCGGCACAGAAGAGATTTCTTATACAGGAGTTTCAGGAAGCGATCTAACAGGAATAAGTAGAGCTGCTCGAGGAACAACAAGAGCTGCTCACTCTGATGGAGCAACGGTTACTAATTACAGTGACTATGCTGCATGGGGTCAAGCTGCGGCTACAACTGATAAAGTTGCTGAACCAGGATTATGGTCGTTGGACAATTTAGGATCTACACTTATAGCTTTAATTTTTAATGGAGCTGTCTTTGAATGGGATTCAGACTTAACCAATGCTACAACTACAAGAGCGACAATTATTTCTGGTGCACCAACAGCATCTAGAGATATGTTAGTCTCGACTCCTGATCGTCACTTAGTTTTATTTGGAACTGAAACCACGATTGGAGACACAAGTACTCAAGATGATATGTTTTTAAGATTCTCTTCTCAAGAGGATATAACTGACTGGGCACCTACTGCAATCAATAGCGCTGGCACACAAAGACTGGCTGCCGGCTCACGGATCATGGGATCTAAACTAGGAAGAAATGCACTTTATGTATGGACGGATACCTCATTATTCACCATGCGTTTTGTAGGTCAACCTTTTACTTTCGCCTATGAACAAGTAGGAACCAACTGTGGTTTGATAGGAAAGAATGCAGCTGTTGAAGTAGATGGTGCTGCGTACTGGATGTCTGATAATGGTTTCTTTAGATTTACCGGTAAACTAGAATCGATGGATTGCCTAGTAGAAGACTATGTTTACGATGATCTCAATACAACTTCAAATCAATTTATTTATTGTGGAATTAATAACTTGTTTGGAGAGGTAATGTGGTTTTATCCAACCTCTGATTCTAACGTGGTTAATAGATGTGTCATTTATAGTTATTTAGATTCAACCCCATCTAGACCTATTTGGTTTACAAACGCTAGTTCAATTTTTCCAAGAAGTACTTGGATAGATTCAGCTATCTTTGGTTTACCTCATGCTACATCATATGATGCAGGGACCGATACCTGTGATACTGTAGGAAATACAGATGGAATTTCAACTTACTATGAACATGAAAAAGGAGTGAATTATGTTAAGGGTGGAACTACCTATGCTGTTCCAGCCAATATTTTGTCTGGAGATTTTGATATTACTCAGGACAAAAAACAAGGAATTACTTTTAGAGGAGATGGAGAATTTATAATGAGAGTGAGCAGATTTTTACCCGATTTTATAACTCAATCTGGAAATACAATCGTTGAATTAGACTTAAGAAATTTTCCTAATCAAACCGCAGCAAGCTCTACCCTAGGACCTTTTACTATTACTTCAGCCACTAACTATCAATCGTGCAGGGCACGAGGCAGATCGGTTGCAGTAAAAATATCCAACACTGCAATAGATTCTAATTGGAAACTGGGAACTTTTAGGTTAGATGTACATGCAGGAGGAAGAAGGTAATGGCTAAGATAGTACAATCATTAACTAGAGCAAGCAATGAATATGAAGTAGACGTGGCACAATCTTTAGTAAGAGATTTAGATGCTGTTCTGGAGAAATTAAACACTACCTTTCAAGAAGAATTAAAACAGGAGATAGAAGCTAGAAGCTTCTTTATGGAATAATGGCAGTAGTAAACCAATACGACTTTGTAGGAATAGATAATGATACTACCGATGCGGAACTTAATCCGTTTGGTGCAGGTAATCCTTTAGTTAGTGAAACCTATGTTATTAAATCTATACTCGTTACTTCTGCGGGAACACCCAGTGTAACCGTTACTAATAATGCTTTTACAGCTATTAAAACAGCAGCTTTAACGGCAAACACTACAGTGGAATTATTAACCCAACCGTTAATAGTAGTAGGGGGTACAACCCTTACAATTAAAGCAGGTAGCGCAGACTCATTTGATTTTGGTGTCAGCTATCTAAACATTAAAAAAGAGGTAACAACATAATGCAAGTACTAGAACCCAAAGAAGTAATAACAACTATTTCTAACAAGAAAACTGGGGAGAAATATAAGGATGAAGCAGCTTTGAAAGCGGCTAATATCCCAGAGGAGGATGTGCGAAGAGATGTTAGAGTAATCATGCCACCCCTTGATTTGTTTGCAAAAACAAAGTAGTATAATAAACTCAGGAGAAATACCTGCTCTTTAACCTTAAACACACGGATATATATGGCTATAACAGATATTAATATTTCAGAACAATTACAGACAGACGCTCCTTCTATTAAATATACAGGGAACGAAGGTCCTCAAGCTTCTCCACAGCATCAACAAGAACAAATGATTGCTAGACAGATATGGGACGCTTTAGGTCCTGAACAACAGGGCCAGTTTCAAAGCTTTGAACAATTTTTTCAAAGTGGGGTTTGGAAACAAATCCTCCAGCAAATGCAAGCTGACGAAGGACAAGGACCAGAACAACAACAAGGAATCGGGAGCCTTGGACCACGACCCATGCAACAACAAATGCCTATGCCTAGAATGGGTGCAGAGTATGGTGGAAGAATGGGATATCAAGGTGGAGAAATGGTTGAAGGTATAAAAGAAGGAATTAGTACAGGAGTAGATGAATCTGTATTTATAAGAACGATAAAGTATTTAATGAACGAGCATGGCTTATCAAAAGAAGAAGCTTTCGAAAGGGTTCTTCCAAAATTTAGAAAAAATAGAGACCCAGGTTTTGCTCCTAGACTAGAAGGTGAAGGAAGAAATATAGACCCAGGTTTTGCTCCTAGACTAGAAGGTGGAGGAAGAAATATAGACCCAGGTTTTGAGCGATTAGAAGATATTGATATTGAAGGAATCGAGACTTTAAGAGGAAGAAGATAATGCCTTTCAAATCAGAAAAGCAAAGAAGATACCTATGGGCTAACGAACCAGAAATCGCAAGAGACTGGACCGATACCTATGGAAGTAGAATTAAGAAAGATGATGGTGGGATATCACAGTTAGTTAAACCAGGTATAGGAAGACCAGGATATCGTGGTGACGATGCTAGAAAATCAGCGGCGGCAATGGGAAAAGGTGCTATGGGAACAGCTAAACATGGAGGGGGCGATGACCCCGGACCATCTGGATTAGAAGACATAGGAAATATAAAGAAATATACTGGTCCTGATCAAAAAGAAAAAGCAAAGAAAAAAGCTGAGAAAAAATCTATAAAGAGCCAGATAAAACAATACTTGTATAGACCCAATAAAGCAAAAGTAAAAGGATATCACCAAGATTATAAAAATTATTTATCTGAGCTCGGTGTTACTAATATTCCATCTACTTTAGATGAGGAAAATCCATTTGGTTTTTGGGAAAGCGATGCATATAATTATGAACCAACAGTATCGCATCTTCCTCACATAGAGAAACCTTCAAATGTATTAAACTATGGAGATTGGATGGCAACGTACAAAGGTGCTCCAAATATTAAACATTCAGGAGACATTGGTAACTTAGAAAAATATGTTACTGAAAAAGATCCTATTACAGGACGAGCTTTACAGTATGGTTACAGGGAAAGACCAGGAGAGGGAGGCATAGATCCTCATGTTTTTAGAAATAGAGGATTAACTCAAGGTGGAGGCGGCGGAGGTGGAACTACAGCAGCGACTACGACTACTCCATCGGCATTTCAAGAATCACTTACCACTGGTGTAAATAATCCTTTTGATTATTATGTGGGGGAAGATCCAACAGCAGCAAATTTAGCATGGGGAGAAAAGTTTGGAGTAGATCCAAGAACCATGTACAAAACATCTTGGGCAGACGGTGGAAGAATACCGGCAGCGTATGGTGGTATCATGGATACTGAAACTGGAAGAAGAGCTTACGGTTTAGGAAGTATATTTAAAAAAATAGGAAGAGCTGCGAAGAAAGTTTTAAAGAGTCCGATAGGTAAGGCTGCTTTAATGTATGGTTTAGGAACTGGACTAGGATCATTTATGCCTGGCGGAGCAGGAACAGGATTTGGAAGATTTGCTTTGGGTAATGCTAAACAAAATTTAGGAGCTTTATTTATGAGAAGTAAAGCACCCAAAAGTTGGGAAATGGGCGACGAAGCATTTAAAGCCTTACCATGGTACAAAAAAATAAATCCATGGACAGGGATCGCTGCAGCTTCAGCTTTACCTTTCTTCATGGGTGGTAAAGAAGAGGATGAAGATGAGAAGTTTGATTACGATGCAGCGAAAAATGCATACGCACAAGAAATGATGAGAATTAAAGCAGGGGCTATGGCTGGTACTTTAGATCCTACTAAATTTAGATATTTAGGAGTTAAAGATGGTGGAAGAGCAGGATACTATGCCGGTGGTCAATCAGTTCCATCAGACTATACTATGGAAGATGCAATGATGACTACAACTCAAGACAAACTAGGTGGCATTACAGATGTAATGAAACAAGCTGATCTTAATCGTCAAGGAAGTGTAGGTCAATTCTATGCAGAGAATGGTGGACCAGCTGAAATAGGTGGTGACAATATATCCAAGATATTAGCAAGAGTAAAAGAATTACAAGATGAAGGTTTAGATTTGGGTTCAGCAATGGCCCAGGCGATAAAAGAATTAAAACAAAACAAAGCTGAAGGCGGAAGAATTGGTTTAAAAAAAGGTTCAAGAAAAGAATCTTTAAGTGATAAACTTACTAGATGGGCTGGTGGTCCTAGCATGGTAGCAGGTGACTTAGGATTCGAAGGTTTACATCAAATTTATAATTTATTAGGAATGGGTGGTTTGTATGCTCAAGGCGGAAGAATTGGGTATCGAGATGCTGGAGATGTTAAGGTGGCTTCCGATCCAGGAATGGGAGAAGGTCCTTTTATGTATCAAGAATATTTAGATGCAGTTAGAGATGGTTTTAAAGGATCTTACGATGAATTTATTGATCAAATTGATAGAAGCCCTTGGGATTATGCAGCTGACGGCGGAAGAATTGGGTATGCAGGTGGATCAGGTAATCCTCCAATAACAACAGGACAAGTACCACAAGCACCTGGACGAACACCACCGCCAGCTCAACGGCCAAATCCAATGCCAGCACCACAACCAAATCGAATGAGAGGAATGCCAGGAGGAATGAATCCTATGATGAATCCTATGATGAATAGCCCTATGATGAATAGACCTATGATGAATCCTATGGGTGGAAGAAGAATGGCCCAAGAAGGAGGGCTTATGGATCTTGGTGGTATGGAAAAAGATTATAGAAACGATGGAGGTTTTGTTCCATTAGGTGGAGAAGAAAAAGCCGACGACGTTCCAGCAAGACTAAGTAAAAACGAATTTGTATTTACAGCGGACGCTGTAAGAGGCGCAGGCGGTGGAGACATTGACAAGGGCGCAGAAATAATGGAAAACATAATGAAAAACTTAGAACAAGGTGGACAAATATCTGAAGAGACGCAAGGTTTAACTGGCGCTCAAGAGATGTTTGGTGTATCAGAGAGGTTAAGCGAGGTAGTATAATGGGTGATATAGCATTAAGAGGAAATAAACTTACAGCAGGAAGACCTGGTTTTGGACTTGGTTCAGCCGTTAAAGCAGCAACAAAACTTGGTATGAAAATAGTAAAAGGAAAAAAGAATCCACTTCGAATGGATCAGGCACAAAGATTAAAAGATTATCATAGAAAAACAAAAATTCTAAAAAGAAAAACAGATAGAATAGAAGAAGGAAAATCTAAAGCATTTCATAAAAAATATATAAAACCTATGTCTCCAGAGACGAAGGCTGCGTATTCAAAAGGACAACATCCTAAATCATGGAGAAGAGCAGGAAAAGGTCTTGGTGGTATTTTAAAAGGTGCAAAAGAAATAGCAAAAAAAGTATTCACGAAGAAAAAACCTGTAAAGAAAGATTTTAAACCAGACTTTTCAAATTATCCAACTTCAAAAAATATTCATAAGTTAATTGCAAAAGAACAAGATCCTTTTGTAAGGAATAAACTTATAAGCATAAGAGACCAAGCAGAAAAAGGAACTGTAATAGGTAAAGGTGGAAATGTTATTCAAACACCCACTAAAGAGAGAACTGCAAAAACTCTTATGGAGAGACATCCAGGATCATATCAAAGAAAAAAACCAGAAGGTAAAAAATAATGGCAACAGAAACAACAATAAGTAGACAGGCCCCCTATATTGAGGCCCTAGGTGAACAGTACGGAAAAGATTTAACAGCCTTAACCGGAAAGGCGATGCCAACGGCTGGCTATGCACCTACGGTTGCAGGCCAGGATCAAGCACAATTAGACGCTTACACAAGAGCTACAACTGCCGGACAAGGAATCGGGGCTTACCAACCTTACCTTACTCAAGCTGGAGCATATCAAACACAAGCCGCAGGGTTAACTGGACCAGGCGCAGGAACTGGAACAGGTTCTATTGCGTCTTATATGTCTCCGTATCAACAACAGGTTATACAAGAAACTTTAGATCAATATGATATTCAAGCACAAAAAGGTATGACCGGAATAGGATCACTAGCAGCTAAGTCTGGAAACTTAGGTGGAGGACGTGAAGGTGTGATGAGATCAGAATTTCAAAATCAATCAGATTTACAAAGAGCAATGTTGCAAGCTCAAATGTTACAACAAGGATATGGTCAGGCAGCACAAGCAAGACAACAAGACTTTAGTGGATTACAACAATTAGCACAAAATCAAATGCAAATGGCACAAGCTGCACCAGCTTTTCAAGGACAAGATATTGCAAGGTTAGGATCAGCGGGCGCGATCCAACAAGCGCAAACACAAGCTACTCTTGATGCACAAAGAGAAGCAAATAGAATGGCAGCTTACGAACCTTACGAACGACTAGGATACATGGGAGCAGGACTCGGAAATGTTCTAGGAGGAATGCAAGGGCAATACCAAACAACAGTATCCCCTAACCAATCAGCGTTGCAGCAGGCGATGGGAATAATAGGAACAGGAATAGGAGCGTATAAATCGTTTCAATAATGAGTAGATTTTTACACAGACCCATGTTTAGAAGAGGCGGAAGTACCGGAGAAGGTATTACGTCTGGACTGAGACCAGGATACGGCGACGGTGAAAGCGTGAAGATAGAAGACATAGTTACACAGAAGATACCTGAACCTCCTAAAAGTTCAGCAGGCGCAGACTTCTGGTTAAACTTTGGATCAAATATTCTAGCTCAACCTGGAGGAAGACCTATACTACAAACTCTAGGTACCGCAGGTAGAGAACCTCTGGCACGTTATCAACAACAAAGATCTCAAGAAGACCTACTTAAATATAAACATGCTCAAAGTGAAAGACAATTTCAATTAGAATGGTACAAAGCGCTGACTAAAGACGAAAAAATTGCTTTGCAAGAACAAGTAGATTACTTAGTAGAAGAACATGGTTTAACTCCACTGGAAGCATTAAACAGGCTTGAACCTCAATATAGAAAACAAAGAGATCCGAACGAGCAGAAGATACTGGACTCAGAATATGAGAGAGATCAACTTGATAAAGAGATTGCACTTATTCAAAGTGGATTATCTTCAGAAACTGAATATATTAGTAAAGAACAAGCAGCGGTAATTCACAATTTTTATGAACAAGCAAAGGACCAGGGATGGAGATACGAAGCAGATACACCTTATATAGATCTAGCAGCTATCCAGGAGGAGTGGAGAGCCGCAGGTAAAAAACAAGAAGACTGGTTAAGTCCTGAAGGAAACATAGCTATTTCTCCAGATGAACAAAAAACATATACAGAAGGTCTTTATTACGTAGATCACTTTACCGGAGATGTATATCAAGTTGGTCCAGGATCCACTGAATTAATCAAGATTGATTTATCTGAGATCAAAATTAATTAGGAGGTCTCATGGCATCAAAATTAATATTTGATCCTCAAACTCTCATCGACGAGGAAAAAGAAAACGAACAGAAGAAAGTAAAAGAAGTTATATCTGCTCAAGAAGCATATGATCAGCTTTTAGAAGAACAAAACTCTAAGGCTAGAAAACAAAGCAGGATTAAAGAAGCCATTTCTATGGCGGATAAAGCTATTAGAGAAACCAAGTATGCTGACAAATATGGTTTAGATGCATGGTTTAAAGCTAAAGAGAAAGAAGATTCAGAAGCGTGGAAAAAATGGAACGAGTGGCAGGATAATACTCTATTGGGTAAAATGTTTAAGACAGATAAATCTAAAACATTAGAGGAAGAATACGGGGACGACGAAAAAATTAAACCTCAGTTTGCATCTTATATTTTGGATGGAACGACTGGCCCCATAGAATCAAAAAGTACCATTGATCCCTTTGCAGGAGAAACAGGTCAAATAGAATCAATTACACATGGAATAATATCTGGAGCTATTAAAATTCCTTACGGCTTTATGAATCTTGGAGCAATGCTTATAGATTTTGCTAATAAAGAAAACTTACCAGTGAATCAAAGTGCCGTAGCTCAATTAGACAGGTGGTTTGAACAAACTTATTTTGGAAACCTAATGAAGTACAGTGAAGAAAAAGCACGGGAAAATGCATTAGGTAAACTGACTGAAGTCATAGTTCAAATGTATGGTGGCTGGAAAGCAGTGGGTACTCACGGAGTTAAAGTTACAGACAAAGCTTTGAAAATATTTAACAAAGCATACGATGGAGTTAAGAGTGGGAAGTATGTAAGAACAGCTAAAAATATTAATCTAGGTAGAGGTTTAAAAGATGTTAACAAATTTACTAATTTATCTCGTAAACAAAAATTTATATCTATTGCCGTAGGCGGAGGACTGGCTGGTTCAGTGGTCTATGATGCAGAAAACATAGGTACCTTTGGAGACCTAGCCGTGGACTTAGGTTTTGAGTCCGGAGAAATAACAGCTTTAGATAGAAAAAAGAAAAGCACATCTAAAGATGAAGCCACAAGAATGCTCTGGAATAAATTAAAGTTTTCAGGTGAGATGGGTTTTCCAATTGTCCCTGCTATCTGGGGTCTAGGTAAAGTAGGTAAAAGTATCGTGAGCGGAGTTTATAAAAGAGCAGCCAACGTTACCAAGTTTAACAAGATGGTAGAGAAAATTGTATCCCAACCTTTTAGAGGCAGAGGTCCTTTTCCTGAAGAACAATTCCAAGCGATGCAAAGACTAAGAGGTAAAACAGAATCGGCTGAATTATTATCACAAGATTTTTTAAAAAATATAGATGACATTGTTAAAAGAATATCTAGAGACAGCCAGATAGTATCAAGTGCCACGGGTCTTACCGATGGAATCTCTCAAGCTATTATTAAAGTTATTAATGCAGGTAAGTTTGCAGTAAGCCAAGGCAAAGTTGTGGTTAGAGGATTTGATGAGAGATCTTTAAAGTCTTTCTATAAATCAATGGAGCAATTAAAAATCCCTAAAAATGAAATAGATAATATTGTTGGGGAGATGAGAAACATACATCAATATTGGGGACAATATTTAAACACCATTGCTAAAGGTGGAAATTTACATCCAGAGGTTGGTTTAAAAGGATTAGTTAAAATTATGAATGAAAGAATAGGCGATACTTTATCTACAGAATATAAAATTTTTAAAGACAATGGTTTGTCTCCAGTAGACGGCTACATTGTCTCAAGAGAAATTAAAGATGAAGTAGCAAAAATATTTCAAGTGAATGCTACAGCGCAGGGAAAATCAATATCTAAAGAAACAGCTAGACTACAGGTAGATCAAGTCATCAGAAATGTTAGGCTAGATCCTGCAACAGGACAGCCTTTTTTTAAATATACTCCAGCAGGCATGGCAGCCGAGCAGGCATTAATTACAAAATCAATAGCTAAAAATATTACAGGAGGAGGAAGATTTGTACCTGATGAGTTAGGAGGATTAATACAAAAAGAGTCTGACCTCTTAGCTTTTCAAAAATTATTTGGTAGTTATAAAAATGCAATGAATGTTATTGCAAATGTAACTACTGATCTTGCAGAGATTTCCGGAAGAGATAGATTTTATAATGTAATAAAACAAGCAGGTGTAGAACAAATTGCTCGGGGTGAAAGAGCAATAGTTTATCCAAGCTACAATGCAGCCGCTAAGGGATGGGCCGGCACTGGAGAAAAAATTATTGAAATGAGTAGTGGTATAAAACTTCCAAATAAATTAGGGGATGCAGTTTATACTCCCCCAATCAATGGAATGTTTACCACAGAAAAAATTTATCAAGGTTTGGTCCACGGTGCTTTAAATAATTTAGGTAGCATTACTAAAAATATATACTACCAGGCAATCATCATGGCACCTAAAGGATTAATTCAAGCGGGTAAAACAGTGGGTGGTCCTTTTACTCACGCCAGAAACTTTACATCAGGTGGTGTTACAATGGTAGCATTGGGTAATGTTCGTTATGCTTTAACTAATCCTGCTGTGTTTGGTAAAGCTTTATGGAGATCATTGAATACAATTCAACCTCAACTCTTATGGAGAAATAAACCTGGAGTTAATTATACAGCAGGCTCCAAGGTAAGCGCTGAAGAATTAAAAAAAGGTGGCCAAGCTTTATATAGATTCCTTCTTGACGAAGGGATGGTTAACTCAAGTGCCATTTACAGAGATGTAATAGGACTAATCGAAGATACTCAAAAGATAGGTTGGTTACAAAGTATTTGGGGCAAGATGGGGAGAAGAACTAAATCTTTTATAAAAGCTGCACAACAATTGTATGTTGCAGAGGATGACATCTGGAAGATAGCAAACTTTTTTATTGAAGATCAGAAACTTCATGACGCATACGCAGCCGCATTAAAAAAAGGTTTAATTAAACAAGCTGATATTCCTGCTGACCTAGAAATAATGAAGATGGCAACTAAAAAGATAAGAGACTTCATGCCTAACTATGCTTACGTTAGTGAAATAGTACAGGCAGCTAGAAGATCACCTCTTGGAAACTTCGTATCATGGAGTGCAGAACAAGTAAGAACGAATACTAACATTGTTATGGCGGCTAAGGCAGAAGCTAAACATCCTGTCTTTGGACAACTAGCTTCTGGTATGGGTTATGAAAGATTATTTGGTTGGGCATTTACAATGGCAGCGATTCCACCACTAGCTGTATGGGGTGGTATGACAATGTATGGCATAACCAAAGATCAATTGTATGCTATTAAAGAATTTGTACCTTGGTTCTCTAAAGATTCTACAATCATACCAGTGTATGAAGATGGTGAATATAAATATATAGATTTTAGTAGAGCATTTTTCTATGACGTTGTAACTAATCCACTGCAATCTATCATTACCTCATTAGAGACAAACAAAGATGATCCCGTTCTTCCAGCAACAGTCAAGGGTATGGCAGCAGGATTGGCTAGATTTGTTGAGCCCTTTATAGCAGAATCAATTTGGATAGGTGGATTTTTAGATGTGTTTGCACGAGGGGGAGTCACTAGGAAAGGAACTAGAATATGGAATGAAGAAGATGCACCCGGAGATAAAGCATGGAAAACCTTTAAACATTTGACGTTACTATATTCACCTGGATCTGCAATTCAGATGAGAAGATTATATCATGCTTATACTGGTAAAACTTTAAAAGGAACTGAGTATCAAATGACTGATGAATTGTTAGGATTAATTGGTATGAGAAAAGCACCCTTAGATATTTATAGATCTATGCAAATAAATATTGGAAAGTTTTTAGGAAGAGAGAGTGATGAAAGAAAATTAATTTATGCAGGCACCTTAAGTGGAGATCCTGTAACCGATGATAATAAAATTATAGAACAATTTATCTGGGCTAATCACCAAAGACTAGATGCGTTTAATGAAATGAAAAGATACTATGATGCTGCTAAATCATTAAAGTTTAAAGAAAAAGATATCAAAGCCATATTCAAAGCTAGAAATAGAATGGATATTTATAAAATGATTAAGAAAAATAAATTTAAACCTTTTGAGATTAGTGACGGATATAAAGAAGCATATAAAGACTTGGCAGAGAGAAAAGGAATTGAGAATCCATTAAATAAAAAAGTTAAAAAAAGAATTAAAAGAATTATCAAACGACTGAAGAAGCAAAGATTAAATAAAGATTATATAATAGATAAAGATAAATTTTTATTTAAAGAAGGTTCTATCTTGGATAAGATGAAAGATATGTTACCGGGACAAGGAGATGTTAAAACTATTTATGAAACGAAAGCACCACCCCTGCCACCAACATCAATGCCTGTTGTAAATCAAGGACAAATGGCACAAAAAGATCCAATTACTAACTTGACACCGACGGAGACTGCTTTACTATCTCCTACCGAAAAAGTAATTGCGGGGAGGACTTAATGAAAAAAACTCGTAGGACAAAAGCAAAAGTAACAGCAGATGCACATCTGCGGATCTCGTATCACGAGAAAATCTGTGCGGACCGTATGAAAACATTATTCAAAAGGATTGATGAAATGGGTAGCGATGTTAAAGAACTTAAAACTTTCATGAACCGTGGCAAAGGGGCAGGCGCTCTTCTATTTATTATATTTTCAATTCTAGGCTCTGTATTCTTTTTCTTTAAAAACTAATCTTATAACACGGGGGACCATGCAATTATCCAAACACTTTAAACTAGAGGAATTTACTAAATCAATGACCGCTACCCGTAAGGGTATCGACAACTCGCCAGGAGCTGGCGATATAAAAAATTTAGAAAACGTTTGTTATGAAATTTTGGAACCGGTTCGTGCGAAGTTTGACAACAAACCTATTACTATTACCTCTGGCTACCGCTCCGAGGCGCTGTGTGAAGCGATCGGCAGCAAAAAAACGTCGCAACATGCAAAAGGCCAAGCGGTTGACTTCGAAATAGCAGGTGTTCCAAATATTCAAACTGCTTACTGGCTTCAAGCAAACGTAGACTTTGATCAATTAATTCTCGAGTTCTATAAAAAAGACGATCCAGCAGGTGGCTGGGTGCATGTCAGCTATAATGAAAAAGGATCTAATAGAAAACAAGTACTCACTTATGATGGAAGAAGCTACGAAAACGGCCTTCCAGACATGAAATGGTCCGGCGGAAAAATTGTAGAATAAGTATTGCATTTCTTATAAAAACCATTATATAGGGCTTATAGGTGCCTTTAAGGGCCTATTTTATTAACTGTCTAAACTAAGGAGGTTAAAATGACACTCAATAAATTACCATCAATCTTTAATCAACTAAGACCTGTCTCAATAGGGTTCGATAATATATTCGACCATTTTGAAAGACTTATGGATGACAGCGACGAATTCTTTCGTACGCCTTCGTCTACATTTCCCTTTTACAATATTGTAAAGACTGGAGACACAACTTACAACATAGAAGTTGCGCTTGCAGGCTACGGTAAGAAGGATATTAAAGTCGACTACGCAGACAACTTATTGACTATCAAATCCGTTAAGGAAGTAAAAGATAGCAAGGAATCTAATGGAGTTATCCATAGAGGCATTGCTAAAAGATATTTCTCTAAGGTTTTCACTATCGCTGACGATGTAGAAATCAAAGGCGCCGAGCTGAAAGACGGATTGCTGAAAGTATCTCTAAACAAGATTCTTCCAGAAGGCAAGAAGCCAAAATCAATCGAAGTTAAATAAGGGTTTTAGAATTTCTGCGCGCCTCGCGCGTATATCCTACTAAATCCATGATTTAAGGTCTTCGCCCATTACTTCAGAGGCTATATTTACTTTTTTACGCAGGGATTTTACAATTTTTTCGTCGACCGTGTCTTGCGCATTGATATCTACATAGGTAACAGATTTCTTTTGCCCGATTCGATGCGCACGGTCCTCGGACTGTAATCGCTTCTCTAGGTCATATCCGTTAGAATAGTAAATTACGGTGTTTGCAGCCGTCAAAGTAAGCCCATAGCCGCCCGTAGCTGGCGTTCCAACAAGGAACCGGCACTTAGGGTCGGACTGAAATTTCTCTCTATTCGCATCTCTCTCATTTTGAGGCGTGAGCCCATAATAATCAACCACGGAACACGGACCATAGACCTTAACTATTTCTTTAATAATACTTGTAATATCATATTGGTAATGAGCCCATATAATAGCTTTGCCTTCAGTTTCTTCTAATATATCCATTAGCTCACTTCCTCTATTATTAGGAATTCTTTGAATAGAGCCATCATCCGCAGTAAAATGGCCACAGGTAATTTGATGAAGTCTCATCAATTGAGTTAATGCATTAACAGTTGTAACCTGTTTTCCATTTAAAATAGCTAAAGCTTCTTTTCTCATTTGCTCATAAAGCTTTCTTTGATCCGGAGATAAAGAAATTTGGCGTTTCATATAAATTTTATCAGGTAAATCTAAACAATCTTCTTTTAAGACTCGATATGAAAAAGGTTTTAATTTATCTGACAATTCTCCTAGATTTTTAAAACCAGATACTAATTGAATAGAACGTCCAGATATATGAGCCGTTTTCATAATAGCATATCTCATTCTAAATGAATAATAGGACTCATGTTCTAAATGAAATGGATCTAAAAAATAACATTGACTAAATAAGTCTAATGGATTTTTAGTAACTGGAGAACCAGTCATTATTCTTCTGTATTTGGCTCTTTGAGACAATGTAATAATATTTTTAGTTCTTTTAGCTTTAGGATTTTTAATGGTAGTGCTCTCATCAATAACCATTAAAGTATTATGAGAAAGCAAGAATTTAGAAGCAAAAGCCACTCCTTTTTGAGTGCTTAAAGCTTCTACATTCATAATTAAAATATGAAGAGCAACTCCTGCTTCAAATAAGGAATCTAACTTTTCTTGTTGACCTTTAGTAATGTTCGGTTGCCACAAAACGGTCACATTCTCTATATGATCTGGTAAATGAATAGGAAGTTCTTGATTATGCCAAGTTCCTATGACACCTTTAGGCGCAACAATTAAAAGACCATCTATTTTGCCTTTATCATAAAGCATAGCAGCGTTATCAATTAATACTTTAGTTTTACCTGTACCCATTTCCATAAAATAGGCAAAGGTCTCCCTATTCCACGATTTTTCCAACGCAGTTATTTGATGTGCGTAGGGTTTTGTTTTAAATTTATAATTCACTTTTTCTTCTTTCTATGTATTGACATATAATAGATAATGCACTATATGTCAACTATGAAAGAAAAAATAGTTTACGTCATACAAGAAATTCCGGGTACTAAAGAGGGTCGTCCTAAAATTAATATTTTAGGGGCCTCTGAATATGGTACATTTAAATTTTTATTACCGGAACTTTCACAAATAATTTTTTCTCCCGGTCCTTTAATTTTTAAATTAAGAGAGAAGTTAAAAAATTTTTGTAAAGAAGATTATTTATTGCTTACAGGGGATCCTGCAATTATTGGTGTAGCATGCTCTATAGTTTCTGACATTACAAATGGTAAATACAATCTTTTAAAGTGGGATAAACAAGAAAAAAAATATTATCCTATTGAAATTAACTTATACGAGAAAGGAAAAATAGATGAGTAATAGAAGATACAGATTAAGAGAAAGATTAAAAATTACAGAGAAATGGATTGAACATTTTTTAGATGTAGAAAAACATAGATCAATTTCTAAAAAAGCCCTTAAATCTCTTAACAGAGACAAACCTTTTTTAGGATTTATTTTTGGAACTATGTACCTGCCTACCAGAATTTGGGATTTTATTTCTGACATAATTTGGTGGAATAGATATCGTAAATGTTGCAAAGAAGTAGAAATTATAAAAAAGGAACTAGAAAGCTATGAATAATATTGATTTTGAAGAGGACCAAGCAAAGGTCATAACTAAGACAGAAAATATTAAATCTTTAGCTGATCAAGTTGAACGATTGGAAAATCTTAATCAAGAAATAGAAAAAACTGAGAAAGATTTAAAACAAAAGAAAAAAGATTTAGAACATGTATCAGGAGAAGTAATTCCAACTATGATGTCTGAAATGGGTTTATCTCATTTAAAACTTATGGATGGATCTTCTGTAGATGTTAAACCGAATTATAGCGCCAACATCACTCTAGCAAATAGAGAAGCGGCGTTTAACTGGCTTCGTAACAATGGACTAGGAGACATAATCAAAAACGAGATACTCGTGTCTTTTGGTCGCAACGAAGATAACAAGGCAGCTGATTATGCTGCTCTTGCACAAGAGCGTGGGTTTCAACCAACACAAAAGTTGAAGGTTGAGCCCATGACTCTTAAAGCGCTAGTCCGTGAGCGTATTGAGGCGGGTAAAGAGATGCCAACGGAACTTTTCAACATATTTGTTGGAAATAAAACAACAATAAAAAGGAAACAATAAACATGAACCAAGTACAAAAAAAAGAAGAAGCAGGTGCTTTGGCTACGAATCTATTCGAAGCTGATGCAGATGCGGGCTCTCAGAATATGACGCAAGAAGATCTTGCATTACCATTTCTGAAAGTTTTAGGACAATTATCTCCAGAGGTTAATAAACAGAATGCTAAGTTTATTAGCGGTGCAGAACCTGGAATGATTGTAAACAGCGTGACCAAAGAGCTTTATGATGGAGCAAAAGGTATAAATATTATACCGGTCCATTATGAAAGACAGTATGTCGAATGGCAGGACAGAGGTCAATCTGGAAATGCTCCAGTAGCAATCCATAGTGCAGATAGTGATATCGTGAGTACAACTACTCGTGATAAATCTTGGAAAGATAGATTACCTAATGGTAATTATCTGGAAAATACTGCGAATCACTTTGTGATTCTTATGGGTAAAACTCCATCAACAGCTTTGATATCTATGAAGGCTACTCAATTAAAGATTAGTCGTAAATGGAATTCAATCATGATGGGTCTTAAGTTGCAAGGTAAGAACGGCCTATTCACACCGCCAACATACAGCCACATTTATAATCTAAAAACTGTTCAGATGTCGAATGACAAAGGAACATGGTTTGGTTGGGATGTGTCTAAAGTTGGACCGGTTACTGATAAAGGTGTTTACGCAATTGCTAAAAGCTTTGCTGAAAAAAATAGCAAAGGTTTGGTGAAAGTTAAACCTGAAAATCAAGAAGTAACTAAAAAGACACTCAATTTATAATTCCCTTGGGAGTGGGCGGCAGAGCGAGAGTGAAACCGCCCATAAAAATTATGATTGATAAATTTATAAATATATTTGAAGGCTATAAGTGGGCCCATGGACACTTCACGAAAGATAAATCTAATCTTCCAGGAAAAGTAGAAGGTATCTCTACAGTTAAAAGAGAAGAAGTCACCAGCGCCATGTGGGAGAACCATTTGAATGGTCTAGAGCCAAGTCTTGGCGTCATGCCCGTCAATGAAAAAAGTGAATGTAAATGGGGTTGCATTGATGTGGATAAATTTGATCTGGATTATGAAGAAATCCTAAAAAAAACCAGGAGACTTTCTCTTCCTTTGATTATGATCAGATCCAAAAGCGGATGTGCTCATTTATTTTTATTTATTAGAAAATTTATACCTGCTGAAGAAGTACTATTTGTATTGAAAAAATTTGCAGCACAGTTAGGAATTGCAGATAAATTAGATCGTATATATCCAATGCAAACAAAATTTAGAGAAGGAGGCACTGGAAGTTGGTTAAATATGCCATATTTTAACCATGAAGAAGGAACACGCTACGCCTATAAAGATAATTTCGAAGCTGCTGACATAGAAGAATTTTTTGCCATGCATACTAAATATGCACAAGATAATTTAGATAAATACTTAGTGGAGGAAGAAGAACCAGCACCAGAAAAAACTATAAACAATAAAAAAATAAAAGGACCAGTCTTTATCCCATGTATAAGTAATTGCATTAAAGCTAATGACGGTAAAATACCAAAAGGTATGAGAAATGATTTTTTATTTCAAGCGGCATTATTTTATACCAAATCTCATGAAGCTTTTTCAAAATTTGAAGGTAAAAAACGAACACCCGAGTCTTTACTTAGAGATTTTAATACGAATAACCTTATAGAACCCGAGTCAGAAAGCACAGTAATCAGCACACAAGAGTCCGTTAAAAAAGAAAAATATAAATATCAATGCAAAGTTCCAAACATAAGAAAATATTGTGAGCCTTCTAAATGTTGTAGAAACTTGTTTGGAATTACTCCAGAAATTGCAAAAGAACTGTACTCAGTTGAAGAAATTCTTGGAGACCTGTTCGAATATGGAAGCGTTCCTCCTATCTATTATATGTATGTAAAAGTAAACACGAAAGACAAAAAACTTAAGGAGGTAAGAGTACAGTTCAAAGGAAGTGAATTAAAAGATAAGAAAGCCTTCCTTACTAAACTTCATAACTTCGGACATTTCCCTCCAAAAATTTTAGAATTAATGAAGCCGGGAGATTTTTCAAATTTCATGCAGGAAAAAATAGACAAGGCAATATTTATAGAGGCTCCTGAGGAGGCTCATCATGATCATGATTTTGTATCTCTCATGAGAGACTTTTTAGAAAAAACAACAGTGAGTGTAGACAAGTGGGATCTTTTAGAAGGCGCCTGTTATTATGATCCAAAGAAAAAACTAATGCATATTAGACTGGAGAGATTGCAACAATACCTAGAGGCTAAAAGACAGCCTATGAAAACTGCAGAAATAACATTTAGGCTTACTAAAATATTAAAAGGGAAAAAGAATAATGGTAAAGTAAAAACTAAACTAGGTATAGAAAAATCATGTCCTACATGGACTTACCCAGAGGAGCGAGAAAACTTCACATTTACCGTTGAAGAAAAAGAATCACCGAAAGAGATAGAAAATGCAAAAAATTAGAGTCGCAGGTCCTCCCGGTACAGGTAAAACTACTTATTTAATGAAGAGGTATTATGATGCGTTAGATAAATACGAAGCCTCTGATATTATGGTTATATCACATACCAAGACCGCCGCTAATGAGATAAGAGAAAAAATTAATAATCCTAAAAACATTGCGGAATATCATAAAGAAACAGGTAAAGATCTTTTTAATTTAATTAAAGAAACTAAAAAAATAAGAAAAAATAATGTGTCAACCATTCATAAGTACTGCAAAGATGAGATAACTAAATCAAAAGGGGGTGATGTATTTGAAATAACTGATTATGATACATTAAGAAATAAATATCGAATCTTTAATAAACATACCTTGAATAGAGAATTTAGTTTTATAGAGGCACTATTTAAAGGCCATCCCTTTTTTAAATTTATAGGTTTTGCTAGAGATAATGGTAAAGACTTAGGCCCCTATTATAGAACGTTAAGTTATGAAGAAAAAATAAATGAATATAAATATACTCTTCAAGAACTTATCGACATGAATGAGTTATACAAAAAATATAAAACAGATCCTCTTATTAACGGAGGCAGGAAAAATGTTATGGACTTTCACGATATGGTAGAAAAATTCTGTGATCTTCCTAAAGATCCTGTCATTAAGGTATTAATGATTGATGAAGCTCAAGACTCTAGTGTTATTCAAAGGCTAGCCGAAGTGAAAATGTCTAAGAATTGTGATTTATTTTACAAAGCCGGAGACCCAGACCAATCTATCTTCGAATTTGCTGGTGCAGATCCTCATTCTTTCACGAAAGAGTTTGCTCATCCTGAAGTAGAATTAGAAATAGGTTACAGGTGTCCAAGAAAAATTAACTTGTGGTGTAGGGAAGTGATTAAAGAAATATGGGAGCATCCTGAATATAACTATACTAGAAAATGGACACCTCGGGAAGAAGATGGAAAAATAGTTGAAGGTGAAATTTATAACTTAATGAATTTAACTCAAGATCCTAATTTACATATTCTAATAGATAAATTACTAAACACTGAAGAAACTTTTATATTTACTCATCGAGCAGGCGAACCTATTGACGTATTAGATTTCTTAAAAAAACTTAATCTTCCTATAGAGCTTATTTCCGATAAAGTAACATCTTTTTCTTACCCTACAAGAGACATTAAAAACCAAAGAGAATTTATATCCTTCTCCCAAGATGAGCCTAAAACTTTAGCAGTAGCAAAGAAAATCTTAAAAAATATAGATAGTGAATATACGGGACCAAATTATAGTAAAGAAGAAATGGAAAAATTGGAGAGAGGAAGTTATGATATAAATTACTTTATAAAAAAGGGCCATTTACTCCCTATCGTAAAAAAAACAAAAGACCTTCAAGATTTAGTCAGCACCAACGATTTAAAAACAAAAAAATATATAAGGAATATAGTCAAAGAAAACAGGGACTTACAAGACTTTAGAATATTCGTGGCTAATATTCATACAATCAAAGGGATGGAGTTTGATAACGTAGTTCTAAACTTAACGATATCCAGGGAAGAACCTAAATTTACAAAAAAAAGATTAAAGTTCGTCGCTGGTTCAAGAGCAAGAAAGACATTATGGTTAATTAAGTCAAAAGGATTAAGTTTATGAGCACATACGATAAACAAATTGGTGGAACACATTACAGGAAAATGAAAATACAACCAAGTAAATTCGTAATTGAGAATCAGTTGCTTTTCCCTGAAGGGAATGTTATCAAATATATTTGTAGGCACCCTTATAAAGGAGGAAAGGAAGACTTAGAGAAAGCTAAACATTTTATAGATATGATAATTGAAAGAGATTATTCTTAATGAATAAAAATAATTACACTTTAAGTATTGATTGTGACTGGGTAAGGTCTCCCTACCAACATCAAGGGCTTCTTTCATACTTTATGAATAAGGTTAGAGATGTTAAAGAAGTTTACTTCTCTGAAGATCATCAGTTTCATTATCCTCATGTTCCTTCTAATACTATCCTGGTTAATATTGATGAGCATCATGATATGGGTTATAAAGATTTTCAATACCAGAACATGAATAGAGGCCTTATAGATGAAGCTTCATGGGTTCTAGGCCTTATTCGTTATAAAAAAATTAAAGGATATATTTGGCTATCGAATTATGAATCAGAGTTTAATATTAATTTGGAAGCTAATTATGCCAAGATAAGACAGCTCCCTCTTTTTAAACGTTATTATGAACTTAAAGATATATCCGACATTACATATAGCACGATACTAGTTTGTGAAAGTAATGACTGGTCAAAACAAAGCAAGTATGTTTATTATTCCTTAATTACCATCGCTCAGGCAATGAATAAAAAAATTATTTTTATGGATGATGCCCCTAATTGTAAACAATTATTGAAAGTAACATAATGTCTTATGTACCTGAACTCTCAGATTTAAATTTAAAAGATGTTGATACTGTTGCTATCGACTTAGAAACTTACGACCCAAATCTAAAGACTCTTGGATCAGGAGCTATAAGAAAGGACGGAAAAGTTTGCGGTGTAGCAATAGCTTATAAAGATGAAAAATTCTATTTTCCTATGAGGCATAGTGATGATGCTTCCAGGCCAGGAACAGCTCCAAGCAATATTGCACCTAACCATGTATGGAAAGTTTTAAATAAGAGGATATTTCAAAATAAAAATATAACTAAAGTATTTCATAATGCGATGTATGATGTCTGTTGGATTAGACAAGAATCAGGACTCATGGTTCAAGGACCAATTGCTGATACTATGATAGCAGCATCAATTATTGATGAAAACAGGATGAAATATTCTTTAGACGCCATTGCAAAGATTTATTTGAATGAAATTAAATATAAATATGACCTAGAGCAAACATCAATAGAGGAAGTAGGTATAAGTGATGCCATAAGCAATATGCATCTGCTTCCCTATTCTGTAGTAAAAGATTATGCAGAACAGGATGTTAATTTAACGTTAAAACTATGGAATATATTTAAAGAAAAAATAAAAGAACCAATTAAGATAATTAATGGCAAAACAAAAACATTAGAGAATGTTTTTAATTTGGAAATGGAACTATTTCCTTGCCTCGTTGCTATGAGATTTAAGGGCGTCAGAGTGGATACCAAAAAAGCTAAAACTTTAGGACTAGATTTAAAAAAAAGGAGAGACGGCCTAATAAAAGGAATAAAAAGACGAACAGGAGTGTCGGTAGAAATATGGGCCGCCGATTCTGTGGCCAGATTGTTACACAAATTAAATATAACAGACTACACATCTACCCCCAAATCTGGAAGAGTAAGTTTATCTAAAAATTATTTAGAGTCTCACCCCAATGTTTACTTAAGATTAATCGCAAGAGCTAGAGCTTATGATAAACTAACTAATGTTTTTGTAAATGGTCTATTGAAGTTTGTTCATAATGGAAGAATACACGCAGATATCAATCAAATAAGAGGAGAAAGAGGGGGCACAATAACAGGGAGATTTTCTATGTCCAAACCAAATCTCCAACAAATCCCTGCAAAAGGAAAATATGGTAATATTATACGTTCATTCTTCTTACCTGAAGAAGGTCAAGAGTGGGGATCATTTGACTATTCACAACAAGAACCAAGACTAGTAATCCATTATGCCCTTAAAAATAAGTTTCATGGTGTAGAAGATTTAGCGGAAAAATATAGAAAAAATCCAGACACAGATTTTCATCAAATTGTGGCAAGGATGGCAAAGATAACTCGTAGACAGGCTAAAACTATTAATTTAGGTTTATTTTATGGTATGGGTAAAGGAAAACTGGCTGCCTCCCTAGAGTTGGATAAGGAAGAAGCTAAAGAATTATTCGACGAATATCACAGACAAGTCCCTTTTGTTAAAGAGTTATCCAATGGTTTAATGAAGTACGCCGAAAAAAATAAAAGTATTTTTACATTAGAAGATCGATTTTGCAGATTTAATAAATGGGAGCCAAGAGATAAGGAATGGGATGAAGACAGGAAAATATTTGTTTATACTGAGTATATTGAAAAAGAAATGCAAAGAAATCCTGTACCTATTTTAGACAGGAAAGAAGCAAAAGATCATTATCTCGCCTCTCGGTCAAGACGTTTGATAGAAAATGATCCTAACTGTGAGTTGTTTGAAGAATTTTATAAGCCTGCATTTACCTACAAAGCTTTAAATAAATTGATTCAAGGATCAGCAGCCGATATGACAAAAAAAGCAATGGTTAATCTTTATAAAAAAGGCATACTTCCTCATATTCAAATTCATGATGAATTATGTATATCAATAAAAAATAAAGAAGAAGGAAACACTATTAAAACAGTCATGGAAGAGGCTATTTCTTTGTTGATTCCTAACAAAGTTAACTATAAAAAAGGAAGTAGTTGGGGTAATATAAAATAGGAGGAAACTATGGAAAAAATAAAGCAAGAAGCTAAACGATTATGGGGATTAGCAGTGGCCAATAAGAAAGTTACTATTGGTATAATTATTGTTCTTATAATCTTATACGAACTAGCTACTAAATAAGTAATACGGAAAAAAATGAGTAAATGCACTAAATGTCACCACGATTGTCATTGTAACGGGGAGTTACACGGCGATGTCTATGGAACCTGCGCATGTGGAAAATGCAATTGTAAACCAAAGGCATACACTACTGAAGACGACTTCTGTGTTGGAGATGATTCAGGAGAATGTGAAAGTTGTCAATAATGGATAGGATATATGAGATACCATACATTGAAGACATTGAAGCTTCGAAGATTAAGTCTTCGGAGATTAAAAACATATCGAAGAAGACAAAGATATTTTACAATAATATTATTCATAATCATGTTTTGGTTAGCATGGTGTATGGGGCCTAACTAATGAAAAAATAAAAATGCCCGAAGAAAGAAAATCAGGACTACTATCAGGAAATCCAGTATATAAACCATTTAGATACCCATGGTGCTATGATGCGTGGTTAACGCAGCAAAGGATTCACTGGTTACCTGAAGAAGTTCCTATGTCCGATGACGTACGTGATTGGCAAAAGAATATTACACCTGCAGAAAAGAATTTACTTATGCAAATCTTTAGATTCTTTACCCAGGCCGATGTTGAAGTTAATAATTATTACATGGGCCATTGCATGCACGTATTTAAACCGACAGAAGTTAAAATGATGTTGTCAGTATTTTCTGCCATGGAGACTGTACATGTTGCAGCATATTCTCATTTACTAGATACAATTGGTCTTCCTGAATCTGAATACTCAGAGTTCTTAAAAATTAAACCTATGAAAGATAAATATGACTATTTAAATAAACAAACATCTCAATCACTTCATGATGTGGCAAGAACTGTAGCTATCTTTAGCGCTTTTACTGAAGGTGTTCAATTATTCGCAAGTTTTGCAATTTTGTTAAATTTCCCTAGACATAATAAAATGAAAGGTATGGGGCAGATCATTACCTGGTCAGTCAGAGATGAATCACTACACTGCCTTTCTATGATAAGATTGTTCAATGAGCTGATAAAAGAAAACCCAGAGGTTTGGACAACTAAACTAAAGGACGAAATTTACCAGGCGTGCAAAATTGCTGTTGCACAGGAAGATGCTTTTATTGATTTAGCTTTTGAGATGGGACCACTAGAAAATTTGGAAGCCGAAGAAGTTAAACAATATATTAGATGGATTGCTAATAGACGATTAACCCAATTAAATATGCATCCTCTTTATAAAGTAGATAAAAATCCTTTGGGCTGGTTAGATGCAATATTAAATGCCGTTGAGCATATGAATTTTTTTGAGGGAAGAGCAACGGAATATTCAAAAGCTGCTACCCAAGGAACATGGGCAGATGCGTTCGAGGATTTAAAATCTCCATATTTTGATATGCTTGAAAAAAATAAAATTATAGGAGAGAAAGAGTTCTTTAAACCAAAGGGCTGTTATTGGAATGAAGATGGTGTATAAATGAGTGATTGTGAAGATAAACAAGCAGCAGTTGATGCTAGTTATGAGAATGAAATTACATCAAGAAGAACTGTAACTATTCCTTTAAGCGAGTATGATGAATTAAAACGTGAGCAACAGTTTATTAAAGATAAATCTTTAATCGATATTATTGATAATATTGAAAGATTGGTTAGAGCATTAAGAAAACATATTGTAAGAAAATGAAAATATCAGATAACACAGCAATTTCTATGCCTATGCGTAATCTACTGTCTATTGTGGCGGCAGTTGGTATAGGTGTTTGGTCTTATTTTGGAGTTGTAGAACGATTAAATAATTTAGAAACTAAAGGCACACTTTTAGAAAAAGATTTAGAACAAGTACAAGAAAGACTTTCTGGTGATATAGAAAAAAATAATGAATTTAGAATCAAGTGGCCGAGAGGTGAACTTGGAAGTTTACCAGCAGATAGTGAGCAGTTTATGTTAATAGAACACATGGCTGGTCAAATAGAACAAATACAAAAGCAAATAGAAGAAGGTATGCACAATAAAGTTAATATTGAGTTCTTACAAAAACAACTAGAAAAGCTACAAACAACTCTTGAAAAAGTTCAGGAAGAACATAGAACCTTTAAAGTAGAGAATGGAGTTAAATATTAATGAAAGAATATTTATTAAAAATTACACAGAAAATTACTACTTGGCATGAGAAGATGTTTAAATATTTAACATTAAAATCTAAAACCAGTCTTTTCTTTACTTGGCTTTTGGTTTTTATTTGTCTTTATGAAATCTTTGAACATATTATTATACCCATATTTTTAATTTGGTGGAGTTTAAAATGATAGAAACTATTTTTGCTTTATTAATGATAATTAACCATGAGATTAAAGAACATCGTATTCAGGATTCATTAAGTGATTGTCTTAAACATAAACGAGTAGCAGAAAGAACATCTAAAGGAAAATCTGTTCAATATAAATGTATAAAATCCAAAGCGGAACTGGAGGAAAACATAGATGGCTCGATCTCAATTAAAAAACTCATCCTTCAATAGAAGAAACCCAATTGCTAAAGCTTTAAAGTTCTTTACACAGAAAATTATAAGAGATAAAACTAAGTATAGGAGAAAAGAAAAACATGTACGGACACGGTCCTTTTGGGAAAGCACTTGATATAGCAGCAGAAGTTACAGGTGGAGTATGCCCTACATGTGCTCATGAAACAATGTTTATATCTCTAAGCCCAGAACTATACAGATGTGTTAATTGTGGTAGCGACTGTAAACAATATGTTAATGGGGCAATAAGATATTTACCGGCTATATCTCGACCTGCTAAACCAGATAAAGATGTCAAAAGTCCAAAAGTGGGGGGTTAATACCATTAAGTAATGTCACGTAAAAAGGGAAATCTTTATGGCGTGGTCATTACCTACCAAAAAACTCATAAAGGCACTTCAATCGGGCGCCATCCCATCACTTCTACGATGAACAAATCGAAGCGGCATTCATATAAAAAATATCGCGGCCAAGGAAAGGCTTGACAGAAGTCATATAATATCCTATATATACAGTAGAAATGAGAAGTTTTATAGAAAGTTTTATAGACGTCGGGTCAGGATACATCCTGGCCATCATCATACAGTTGGTGATATTTCCGCTATTCGGTCTCTACCCGAGCGTTTTGGATAGTATGGGTATTGCTCTTATATTTACAGCGGTATCAATTACTAGATCAT
>Ga0209128_1000397_pt1 | contig 32717 bp, 41 predicted proteins | sample ETNvirnome_6_100_FD_184072 | JGI IMG/M metagenome (GOLD analysis project Ga0209128, IMG submission 184072) | Marine viral communities from the Pacific Ocean - ETNP_6_100 (SPAdes) (version 2) | ecosystem: Environmental > Aquatic > Marine > Oceanic | place: Pacific Ocean | collected 2013-06-19
TAGCTTGACTGGGTTTGCTTCAAATGAACACTTTACTCAGGCAAATATTACAACAGTTGGGACAATAACATCTGGCGTATGGAACGCAGGAGCAGTTACTTCTTCTGGAGCAATATCAGGGACAACTATAGATGCGTCTACAGACTTTACTATTGGTGGAACTGTTATTACAGATAACACAATTACAGATGACGGAACTTTAGCACTTGTACCAGTTGATGGATGTACAATTGCACTTGGTTCTGATGCAGGAGATGACTTCAATATTGACGGTGGTAAATTTGTTGTTGAAGGGGATACAGGCAATGTCGGAATTGGATGTACACCAGAAACATATCATAGTAGTGTATATGCGTTACAATTAAAAAATGGTGGGTTATTAACTGAAGCAAGTGTTGGGGCAAGTAAATCTATTACTCTTGCATATAATCAGTATGTTGATTCAGGTAATGCTTGGACTTATATCAATGCTGATGAAGCATCTTATTATCAACAATTTAATGGCGACCATTATTTTACAACTGCACCCGCTGGAAGTGCTGATGGAGATGTAACTAATACTATAAATTTTAAACTCGATGCCAACTCCCGCATCAGCCTATCGAATAATGATGGAAATACTGGTAATACAGTTTTTGGTTACAAAGCTCTCACAAATAACGGAACGGTACTTGGAGATGTTGGAGCAGATTACAATGTTGCAGTCGGTGATTTGGCTATGGGTACAGGAACCACTACAAATGCCACTAATAATGTCGCAGTTGGATATAAAGCACTCGAAGATTTAACGTCAGGAGGTTATAATACAGCAGTAGGTAGGGAATGTATGTTGAACCTCACGGAAGGCAGTAATAATACAGCAATTGGTAGCGGAGCTGGGGATGCTCTTACTGATGGGGAACAAAATGTTGCTGTTGGGGCTAATTCTTTGGCCACAGCAACAGGGGCTGATGGGACTGTTGCCATAGGATATGGTGCTCTTAATGCCCTCACAAGTGGTTTAGAGAATGTCGCAATTGGATATCAATCTCTTGATGCCGTTACAGATTCACATTATAATACTGCGGTTGGACATCAATCTCTTTCTGGTGTAACAAGTTCTGGAGATGGATATAATACCGCTGTAGGTAATCGAGCTGGTCTAACTCTAAGTAGTGATGGTTCAAGATATAATACGTTGATAGGAGCAAGGGCAGGAGCGGCTGGTACTACTGGTTTCAATATCAATACTGTTGTTGGTACTTTCGCATTAGATAGGTGTACTACAAATGCCAGTTCAAACGTAGCTATTGGTTATGCGGCAATGCATGGTGATTTCGGAGCTCAAGATGTGCAGCATTGTGTTGCTATTGGACAAGATGCTATTTCTGCCGATGGATTAGAGTCGACGGCTTCAGGGTCTATTGGTATAGGGCATACCGCCCTCGCCGCCCTCACATCTGGTGATGGTAATGTAGCTGTTGGATATCAATCGGGGAAGGCTCTTACCGATGGACAGTACAATACTTTACTTGGTACTGAAGCAGGTCTAACTTTAGATGGTGGTACTAGCAATGTTTTTGTTGGGTGGAAGGCTGGGAGACTTCAAGATGAAGCTGGACATTGTATAGGTATAGGGCATCTCGCTCTCGCAAACTCTACTAATGATGCTTCTCATAATAATATAGCAATCGGTAGTAATAGTTTAGATGCAGTAGCAGATGGTTTAGCAACTAATAATGTTGCTGTCGGATTTGATACTTTAACAGCCAATCTTACAGGCGACCAAAATACTTGTATTGGTAGTTATGCTGGAGCCGCAATTGACTCCGGTGGACAAAATGTTTGCGTCGGCAGTAATGCTGGAGCCACAATTACTAGCGGTGGGGCCAATACTATGGTTGGGCAGGATACAGATGTGAATACCAACAGCGACAGCAATTCATCTGCTTTTGGAAATAGTGCTGTTGCCACTGGTTCAAATACTGTATCTCTTGGTAATACTTCTATTTCTAACATTGAAGGACAAGTTTCTTTTGGTACATATTCTGATGAAAGAATTAAAAAATCTATTGCAGATACTGATATAGGATTAGACTTTATCAAAGAATTAAAACCACGAAAATTTAAGCGAGTTTGTCCTAAAGATTATCCAGAAGATATACAAACTAAATATGATAAAATAGCTCCAGAATTGGAGAATCCAGATGAGGAGATTGATGGATTAATAGCTCAAGAAGTGAAAGAAACTATAGATAGTTTAGGTATATCATTTAGCGGTTGGAGTCAAGGTGATGATACTAAACAAAAATTACAATACTCTACTTTTGTAATTCCACTCATAAAAGCAGTTCAAGAATTATCAGCAAAAGTAAAAGCGTTAGAAGACGCATAAAAATTAATTAACAGGAGATAAAATGCATAATTATAAAGCATTAAAATCGGCAAGTAAAGTATCGGTACAGAAAACAAGATGTTAATGTCTGCAATCCTACAATCCTACACAGAGTAAAATACTACTCGCATGGTAAAGTATTTATACAAGGTTATGTCAAAGATTTTAACAGCTTACGATATGAAAATAAATCATTGTCGTAATGCTCATATTTGCCAAAGAATAATTGAATTAGATGTGGCATCACAATGAGTAGTATTTTATGCTTAAAGCAATAGGATACTTCGCCATTGGTCTATTCGCAGGGCTAACAGTCGCTGAACTGATGAAGGATGTTAATCCCATAGAAAAGATAGCTATCTATGATGGGTATATAGTGCGGTACGACTATCCTCACTATTACAGATATAGAAATGATAGCAGAATGATATATGGTTACAGACCTTTAGAAGTTCGCCAATATACGCCAGTTAGAGGTGGAAGTAGTGGTGGCGGTAGTGGTGGCGGTAAAGAGGTTAGTGGGACTACCCACACAGGAACTGTGAGAAAAGATATATCTGATAGAAAGAAAACTTGGGGGAATAAGTATTAATGTTAGAATTTATAATCATTCTTTTTTGGACTACCCTTTTGATAGGGCCAACAGCCGTGATTGTTGGAAACATTGGAAAATAATTAAGTTTTTAAAGTCAAAAAAAAAGGAAAAGAAAATGGCTAAACAAAACACAGCAAAGGCCCCCCCTGTTTTGACAGTGGATGGGGTAGAGTACAAACATGAAGACCTAAATGATGAACAGAAAATCATTTATGCTCATGTGTCAGACCTCCAAAGGAAGGCAAACACAACCCGGTTCAATTTGGACCAACTAAAGGTGGGACAGGAAGCATTTGGAAACATGCTTGTGGAAAGTTTGAACAAAAACAAGGATGAGGGGACAGAAGAAGGTGACGATAAAAAATAAAATGAAGCAGGCTGTTTAAACAGGGTGGACAAATCTCTTGTCACTCTTGTTGAACACTTGGGAATCAGTGGGGTGTTGGCCGGAACCACCATCCTGCTGATTTACAAATTTGTGTCAACAGACAAAAAGGTTGAAGCTATGCATAGAAGATTTGACAGCTTGAAAAGTGAGATTGAAGAAGTGATGACAGAAATAAAAGAAGACATTCATGAACTAAATAAAGATTTGTTGAGAAATTTCAGGAATGGGGGGGGTCGTGGATAATGCAGGGCCGGGAAAAATTATTGAAGCTATGGTCCGGAAGGTTGAAAGAATTGAAACAAATGTGGATTGGATAAAGGGGAGTATGGAAAAAGATGAGAAGCATTTTGATCAAATTTATAGAAACAAAGAGGAAATCCAAAAGGTCAAAACCATTGGAGGTGTTCTTTTTGCTATTACTGGGTTCGTTGCTTCATTTTTTGGTTTCAATGTGAACAAATAAAAGGAGAGAGACATGGAATGGATTGCTGAAAATTGGGAATATATTTTGATTGGGTTTTATTGCCTTGAAAAAGTGGTCAAACTGTCACCCACACCAAAGGATGACATCTTGTTTGACATTGTTTTTGATAGCATGAAAAAGCTTGTGGCTTCAATGGTTGGGAAAAAATAGCATGTTAAAAAAAATAATTCAAAGAATGGTCAAAAAATGGGGAGCAAAAAAGCTTTTGTTTTTTGTTTTGGACCAGTGTGTGAAGGCAACAAAAAGTGGAGAAGACGACAAAATGCTTGAAGAAATGAAAACCTTTTTGGCTGACTATTGATTGAAAACAAGAAAATGTCAGAGCCACTGAAGCAAATGGCTGAACTAATTCAGGAAACTTTGGGACAGCTTGGGCCGAAATATGCCAAACCTGAAGCAAGGGAATTGGTCCTGTCCACAGGGTTGGTTGAATCAAGGTTTAAATACATCAAACAAATTGGGACTTGGGTTGCTTCGGGATATTTCCAAGTTGAATCTGACACGGCTGTTGACACTTGTGTGAGCTTTTTGAGATTTAGAAAAAGCCTTGCCAAGAGATGTGCAAAAGCTTCAGAAACAAGCATTGACCTTTGGGAATCCTCTGACCATAAAAGATGGAAAAGGGTTTTGACCTACAATATTGCTTGCGGGATTATCATTTGTCGTCTGAAATATTGGAGATCACCACTTCCCATTGGTCCGGACACTCACTCAATGGCCAAAATATGGAAAGAGGTTTATAATACTTCCAAAGGGGCAGGAAAAATTGAAGATTATCTTGAGATTGTTGGAAAGCATATTTGAAAAAACCCACACTGAAACACAGGGCTGTGGTCATACCGGATCAGCATTTCCCAATTGCAGACAGGAAGGCCGTAAATGTGGCCCTGAAGATCATTGAAAAGGTGAAGCCGGACAGGTTTATCAATTTGGGTGATGTACTTGAAAATGAGGAAGTTTCAGCTTGGAGATTCAAGGGCAAGGCACTTCCAAGTCTTGAATTTCAACTGCCAATGATTGACAAAATGCTTGAGGAAAGTAATAAGTGGATAAATGAATTTGACGATGTGTTGGAGTGGATAAGTTGCAAAGACAAATGGATTTTAGCGGGGAACCATGATGAATGGCTTGACAATTTTGTGAATTCAAAAGTGGGATCACATCCAGTGTTGAAAGAGTACACTTTCAGGAAGGCTTGCAGATGGGATGAAAGAGGGTATAAATACCTGCCCTACAACAAACCACTCAAACTTGGGAAACTGGCCTTCATACATGGGGCCTATGCTACAAAATACAGTGCATCAAAACATTTGGAAGCTTATGGGAGCAACATCATTTTTGGGCATACCCACTCAATTGAAAGGCACACACTCACAAAATTGGAGGGTGGGACCATTGGGGCTTGGTCAATGGGAACATTGAAATCCAAAAAAGCAGAGGACAATAAATGGCTGAGAGGTAGGCTTCACACTTGGTCCCATTGTGTTGGGATTGTGGATTGGTTTTCAAATGGAAATTTTAAAGTGGAACAGGTGGAAATTGTGGATGGGACCACAAGCCTTTGGGGGGAAATAATTTATGGCTGATGAAATTATGATTGACATTTCTTTCGGGCAACTGGCCTTTGATCAGCAAATCCAAATTTTAAAGGAAACATGCAGGCTGTTTAAACAGGATAATGATCCGGAAATGTTTGAACAAGTGTTGTGGATGGTTGAGGAAATAAATATCCCGGAACTGATTCCGGGGTTTAATACAATTCAAGGAGAAGCATAATGGCACAATATATGGAAGCAATGTGCAACATCACAGATGACTTGCAAGTGATAGAGCCAAATCTTAACAGCTACAATGTCAGGAGAGCATTGGAAGGGTTCATTCAGTCATCAGGCATTGTTTACACAGTGGGTGGAACTGGATATGTGTCCCAACTTTACAGAGATGGAGCAGAGCTTGGATCAGCTCAAGCATCTGCCGGAGCTGTGGACAGTGACTCTGAGTGGTATTATGCAGAATCCACAGACCTGCTAACTGTCGCAAGTGCTTTGGACCCTGCCACGGAGCATTTCTATGAAGCCGGGTTGGATTGGGAAACCACAAAAAACACAGCAGTGAACAGGAGCAGTTCATTTGTCAGAGAGTTTTTAAATAAACCCATCAGGAAGTTTTCAGGGGATGAAGGCTCTGAGGAAGCTGATTCATACCAAGACATCATTGTCAAATGTGTGGCTCACTTGGCTGTGGCAACCATTGTCAAACCTTACGACTTCGAGAAGGGAATGAGAATTGAATCTGTTGCCTACAACGAAGAAACAAACACAGGGCTTTTGAACCTTATAAAGTCAGGAGACATCCCACTTTGGGATGAGGTTACTAATAGAAAAAAAGAGGGCATTGTCAAAAAGATTGCCATAAATGCATCCACCACCGGGGGCATTGCAGATGTTTGGGTCCCAAAATCCGGCCCTGCTGTAAACTGGGACCGGGTGAAGGTGGTCATTTCAGATGACGGCAATTCAGGAAGTGGTGCTTCATTATTAAGTGGGACCAGTTCACCGGGCATCAAATATTCAGTCTACACAAAATCAGGTGATGGGCTGAAGGTCGACCAAGCAGTCATAAGTGAAGAAATCAATGGAGACTATCAAACACTTGCCTATGGTTGCATGATAAGATTTTCAATGGCTTCTGCCACATCCGGGACCAGTGCCAAATTTTACACCAATGATGAGTGGGAAATTGAGCTTGATGGAAAGCCAACTGAATCAGGATCAGGAGTGAAGACACTCCAAGCAGTGAGGTGGGGATAGTGGCCGTCACCTTTTTTCAGACTTACAAAGAAATTCAGGACAAGCTCTCAAGCATAATCAGGGGGGAGTTCCGTGGGTATTCTGTTTATTTTGATGACGACTACACAAACAGGAAACCCTCTTATTTTAACATTACAAAAACAAAAGACCAATTGATTGAAAACCTTGTGCCAAAAGGACAATTCAGGGATTATGGGTGCAATGTGAAATACTATCTCAGACGGCCCGGATATAGCAAGGACATGGTTTTAAATTCACTTTTTAGGGTGGGTGATAGATTAAACCAATTAATCTTCAACAACAAAAATGTCCTTTTCAATTCAGATTCAAAAAATTACTTTTTTACTAATGCTCATTTTGAAAACTACATCACGGACCCAACAAGAAGCACTTCAGAATCCATCAGTGATTTGCACATGTTGTCATTTGATTTCAGTGTCAATGTGTTTGAGGTTGTCTGAATGCTGACACACTCCGAATCATTCAAAGATGTGACCAAGGGAATCAACATTCTTTTGAGTGGGGAGTTTAAAATTCCAGTATATTTTGATCAAGGATTCAATCTCAGGAGGTCCATGTATTTCTCTGTGGAGCCTGTATCTTCAAACATTGTTGAGCTTAGGGGCGAGTCTCAGGTCCGTGAATATATTTTAAATATCAAACATTATTGGCATAGGGGAGTGAAAAATTTTGGGGCAAGGTCCAACCATCAAAAGGTCATGAACACGATCAACAAAATAATGGAAAGGGCCAAACAGCTCTTGACCAACAATGTATCTTATGAAGTTGACAACACTGTGGACTTTGGTGATTGGGGAGTGAATTTTGGTGATGAAAACAAGTTGTTTTGTTTTCCAAGATTTGCACTCACAACAACCTTTTCCCAAGACCCAACAGTGTTTGGCTCTGCCACAAGGACCTCAAGGGATTATGTCTATTTCAGGGACACCAAATGGTTTGGGGGGAAAATTTTATCTGTGGACTATAATCCACCAAGAAATGAATCTGAAAACAGAAGTGACCTAATCATGACTTCAATGAGTTTTTCAACAATGATTGAAGATGTAGTCACATAACTAAAAGGAGAAAATGATGGGAGAAAACCAAACTGAAATCAAGAAGAAAAAGGACTGCATGATCCCAAGCTCTGACAGTTACAAAGGACTTTCCTTTAGTGATTGGGAAGCTTTGAATGATGGGAAAACAGTCAAAATTGATGAGGTCCCGGCTATGGCCAAGCCTTATCTTGAAGGACAATCAAATAATAAATCAAACAAGAAAGGAGATAAATAATGGCTTTAGATGGACAAGCTTTAAGCCCGAGGGAATACCTTTTAGCCTTTAAGCCGGAAACCACGCAAGGGACCAAAAATGTTGGCACAATGAATTTGATCAATATTGACTCAATCCCAAGCCCTTCCCTTAATCTCACACAGGTTGTTGATCCTCGAAATGGAGCAGGGAGAACAGCCAAAACTGTAGATGCTTTCACAAGTGAAAAGGGGACCCGGAAGGAAATCTCTTTCTCAGGTGTAGCAGATAACACAACACTGCCAATTTTATTGCAGGCAATTACAACAACAGCAGTCAGCTCAAGCCCTGCCAGTTATGACATAGCCTATAATTACACCCCACCGGAAGTTGAAATTGGTATTGGATCAATAAGTGATAACCTACACACTTTCACTGTTGCAGTATCAAACCCGGAAACCGGGAATGATCATTCCACAGTTTTTCCGGGCTGTGTTCTGACATCTTTGAGCCTATCAGGTTCAATTTCGGCTCAGTCGGGCCGGGTAATGGTGTCAGGTACATTTGCCACAGGAATGGTTGCAGACTATGGCCACGCAAGGCCAACAAGTACTGTTGCCTACAGCTCAACCAATTACAGCATAAACCAATTCACAACCACCACAACAGTGGCCGGGATTGCCAATTGTGTGATTAGTGACTGGACCTTAAACATTGAAAACCCATCAGAGATGGCGGGGTTTCAAGGCTCAAATGGAGAGCCACAGGCAATTGTGAGAGCAGTTCCTGAGATCAGCGTGTCATGTGATGTTACAGTGAAGGCAGATGACAACACTTCAGGACTCCACGCACAACATGTGGCCGGAGCAATTGATGAAGCAGTTGAGCTGTCAAACAATGCTTCATGGGCCAGTGCCACGACTTTTGGAATGAAAATGGCCAATGGTGTGATTACATCAGTTGACTTCAATGAATCAAATGCAATGTATTACAATGTGAGCATTAAGGCTTTGGCGTTAGCAGGCAGTGGGGACCTCATTCAAATTATTGCGTAGACTGTTTAAACAGGTTTAAAACCAAAAGGAGAACCTAAAAATGGTAACTGTAAAGGTTGAAAAAAAAGACTGGCAAATTGCTGACATCAGCTTTGCTGAAAAGAGGGAGCTTCACATGATGAATTCACTCTGCTTTTCAGGGGGAGAAATTGATCAAAAAAAATATTATGAAATGCTTGAAGCTGTCCGGGAGATGGCCGGATTTGGTGATGGAACTGCAAATGAAAAAGACCTTGCAGATTTGTCCATGGTTGAAATTGATTCAGTGCTTCAAGGGTGGCTGATTGAATATTTGGGAATAGGTGTCCGCAAAAAAAAATAGACTGGGAATTGGCCTTGTTCACATGGTGCAGTTTCTTCGGATGGCAGGACAGCCTTTTCCCTGATAAATTTTCTGCCATCAATTATGGAGCAATGTCACCAACCATTGGAAAAAGGATTTGGTTTAAAGGAGAAAAATCAATTTATGATGAAATTGACAGAATTCTTGATGAGAACACAGAAAAAGGTGGAGCCTTTTCAGCGGGGCAGTCACTCTATTATCAGGTCCCTTTTTTTTGCAATGCAAAGTTGTTTGCTAAAAATCAATATGCAAACATATTGGAGGAATATCAATTGATTCAAGACTATCACATCCCAATTGCAAGAAGCATTGATGAAGCCCCGGTCCTGAAACTGGGGATGTTTAATATAATCAGACAGGAATTGTTGGCCTGTCAAAACAGACAAATGGACATGAATAAAAATGGCTAAAAAAATTAGACTTGTCTTTGAGGTCCAAGGGGCCAAAGATGCAGAGGGAGCAACCAAAAAGGTTGACAGTTCACTTGGTAATCTTGCGAAAAAAGCCGGACTGGTCACACTTGCTTTTGTTGGGGCCGGAAAGTTGGTGGATGCATTCAAGTCGGCTGTCACTGTTGGTGCAGAGTTTGAACAAAACATCAAAAATTTGGCTGTTATATCGGGAGCTACCGGAGGAAAATTAAAACAGCTTGAACAGTCTGCCCTGAAATTGGGTGGGTCCACAAAATTCACAGCTTCAGAGGTTGCAAATTTACAAGTCGAGTTTAGCAAGTTAGGATTCACATCAGATGAAATTCTGAAGGTAACTGAGGGGACACTTGACTTGTCCACAGCTTTTGGTTTGGACCTTGCAACCACAGCATCAGTTGCAGGGGGTACACTTAGGGCCTTTGGATTGGATGCGGGTGAAACCACACGGATGACAGATGTGATGGCCCTCAGCTTTGCAAGCACGGCACTTGACATGGAAAAATTTTCAGGAGCAATGACCATGGTTGGTCCAGTTGCTAATGTGGCCGGGTTTAGCTTAGAAGCAACAACAGCAATCCTTGGACAGCTTGCAAATGCAAATATCAGTGGATCATTGGCCGGGACACAGCTCAGGCAAATCATGCTTGAAATGTCAAATGAGAGCAGTAAACTTTCAAAAAAACTTGGTGGTCCAATAACCAATGCGGAAGACCTTGCTGTTGCCTTCAATAAGCTGAAGAAAGAGGGAATAGGAACAGCAGAAATGAAGGACCTTGTGGGCCAAAGGGCTGTTTCTGCTTTCAGCATTTTGATCAATGGAGCTGACGATGTGGCCCAATTGACAAGAGAATTTGAAGGTGCGAATGGGGCCGGATCACTCATGGCCACTGAGATGCTTGACACCCTTCAGTCAAAATTCAAAATCATGCAATCTGCCACTGAAGATTTGGGCATTGCCTTTTTTGACACCTTTGATGACACTTTGAAAAAGGCAACAGATGTCATGACAGATGCCATAGGTGGTCTGTCAGAATTTTTCAAAATCATTGATGAATCCCCATTGGAAACTGCAATCAGACACATTGGTGAACTGGGTGGAAATACACTTGAATTGAGGACCGAGCTTGCCGAGCTGAACTTGGAACAGGTAAAGTCAGCAGAACTTCTTCCAACAATTGCATCAGCCCAAGAAAAACAAAAAGAAAACATCAAGGGTTTAATCCAAGCTGAAAAGGACCTGAAAGATGCAGAGGAAGCCCTTGCAAATGCTCAAAACCTTGCCCTTGAAACCTCTGTGGTCATGGAGGGTGGAAGGGTCCGGGTTAATGAAGAAGCAGAAAAAGCTGTTGCCACAGCCAAGAAAGAAAAAGAGGGAATCAAAGACAGAATTGATGCACTGAAAGAAGACAATGAGGTTCAGAGTGAAACCATCCAAAAAAGACTTGATCTCAAACAAGCCGAAGCAGACCTGACGGCTGTAAAAGCAGAAGCCCTTGGGGTTCAAACAATCAAATCAGAAGCTGATGCTGTAGAAACTGAAAACACTGAAATCCTTCAGGGGTTTAAAAAAGCAGAAATCATGATCCTTGAAGAAAAACTCCGACTGATGGAGGAGGGCATGACGGCTGACCAAGCAATGATGGAAACAATCCAATTTCAGCTTGACAATGCCGGATCACTTGAGATTTCAGAACAAAAACTAATTCAGCTAAAAATTCAGAAACTTGGACTGGTAGCCAAGGAAGCCAAGGCCGTCAAAAAGGTGGCAGATGACAAAGTAAAATCAGATAAAAAAGAAGCAGATAACGCAGACAAAAAGGCCAAAGACACAAGGGAAAGAAATGCAGAAGAAATGCTTCATCTCATTGCAAACTCTGCCACAGCTCGTGAAATCATCATGAAAAAAGTCAGGATGAAAGCCATGGAGGGTTTGGTTTCATTGGTTGCCGGAATCATGGAGAGGTATCCCTTCCCCACAAACATAGCACTGGCGGGGGTGGCCGGAACAATGGGGGTTTCCGCAATTGATGGGGTGATGGCTGAAGCAAAAAAACTTCAGAGTGGTGGATTCATTCCCGGATTTGGGGGTGGAGATAAGGTCCCGGCCATGCTTGAGAGGGGTGAGTTTGTTATGAACAAGGATGCTGTCCAAAATATTGGTGTTTCAAATCTAATGGCCCAAAATTCAGGAGAAGGTGGGGGTGGAACAGTTTTTCATTTTAGTGGACCAATTACAAATGAGGACTATGTGAGGGATTTCATAATTCCAACCATAGATGACACACTGCAAAGAAATTTGTCATAGATGGCACTGACCGCACCACACACAGACTATACCACAGCACTGTCAAGTGGGGCCAAAGAGGACTATCTTGTGAAGCTGAATTGGTATGATTCTGACGATGCTTCAACTGGGACAGTTGGGATCAGTATGAGAAGCAGTGCAACAATAAACTCTATTAGTTACACCCCGGCCATCTTGAAGGCCCCAACAATCAGGGAGGGAATTGACCTGAAAGATTACACCTCATCTTTTGGGAATGTCACAATTGAATGCACTGACTTTTCCACAGCAGTTTCCACATTCCCACTCACAAACTCAGCCACTTTGTTTTCTGCTGAATTTCATTCAAATAATTTGAACAGATATTACATGAACAGGACTGTGGAAATATATTCAATGTTGAATGACTCTGAAGATGAATCAAAATGTTTAAAAATTTTCAGTGGCAGGCTGACCAAGGTGGATGCCAACCCTGTTGCAAAAACATTGAGACTTCAGGCTTCATTTTATAATCCTTTTGAGAACATTGAGGTCCCAACAGCAAGGGACTCAGACTCTAATGTCCCGGCTCCAATTGCTTATGGGGCCTACACCCCAAACACTTATGGTGGCTATGCCACAAGCAAAGATTTATATCAATGTCCTATTTTAGACAGGGGCATGGGGAACTTGGTCCGAATGGTGGCGAGAGATGAATCAGTTGGATCAGATGCACATCCACACCTCTATGATGCAATACTTGACCAATTTGTCCCTTTGGCCAGTGCATCAAATGGGAGCTTGGACAGTGATTCTGTTTCATATAATGGGGTGCATGTCACCCTTGCAAATGACAATTTATACAGGTCTGCAAAACAAAAACCATTTGCATATTCATCAGACTCAGGGAGTGGGTGGACCAACACAGCAAATGCCTTCAACAACACATCAGCGGATGACACTTCAAATTATGCAAGTTCACAGCAAGCTTCAATGGATGTGTCAGAAAGTGGAACATCAAATTCCACACACAGCAATGATGCCGGTGTTTTTGACATGCCAAAGTTTAGTGGCAGGCCCATTGCCTACACCATTGTCATTGCTTATAAATTACACGCAGTCATTTCAGATGCCACAAGTTGGAGCAGTGATGCCCTTGTCAGGTTAAATGTGAGGGCTGATGACAATGACTTTTCTGACAGTGATGACAATGCTGTTTGGAACAAAGAGACAAATGAATTGGAAATAAATGAAGCAGGGTCAGGTGATTCCAGTGGAAGCAGTGCATCCATAATCACCCAAACCTTCACAGTCAATGTGTCCACAACAGACGGCTTTCCCGGACAATTGGCACTGAGAACAGAAGCTGTGTTGACATCACACAATCAAAGTGGAACATTTATGCACTGGGCTTCAATCTATGACATCAGGATCACCTGCACACAGGCTGTGGATTTTAGACAGACAACCTATGGGAATTTACAATCCGGAATGAGGGAGCTTTTAGGAATTGATTATTTATATTGTGGAGCTGATGGCTATACCCAAAGTTGGGGAGGGGCCTTGACAACCATTGTGGACATGCACCGGGATTTGATATACAGATTTGGGGGCATTACGACCACGCCCACAAACTGGCAAACAGTCGACACGGCAAGATCAAACAGAACAGTGAACTTTTCTACAAGCAAACCAGTAAGCCTTCAGGCCCTTATGAATTTGACACAATATGAGGGCAATTTTATTTTCAGGGTGGATTGTACCGGGGCTTACAAATACATTGACCCACACGCAACAAGAACTGTGGCAACATTAGGAAGGAAAGGCTCTGAGTTGGTCACAAATGGGACCTTTCAATCAGAAAGTGAATTGAGTGGGTGGTCAAAGCTTAGGTGTGACCTCAGTATTTCAAGTCAAAGGTTGAGAGCAACATCTGATGCCACCGCAGGGAATGGAATTGCTTATAGAAATTTTACGGCAGTTATTGGGAAAGAATACACAGTGACAGCAGACTTTTATGCAGGAAACACATCAGGTTGCAAAATATCTGTGGGTCAAACAGATGCACTGTCCACCGGGACCTATCAGGGGACATCAGACACACTGACATCAAACAGCTCTGTGACCTTTGATTTCACAGCAACAGCAACCACTCAGGTGGTTTGGCTGTATCAAGTGGCAAACAATGCAAATGGCACTTATGACGAATGGGACAATATTTCAATATTAGAAAAAAATTACGCAATTTTCACATCCACAGACATCAATAATTGGAAGTTTAATTTGACTCCAATTTCAGATGTTGTGTCCAAATATAATCTTCTATATAATAAACACCCCGGGACAGAGGAGTGGCAAGGGAATGATGCATCCACAAACACAAACCCCCGGACTTATTACAATTTGGGAAATCAGACAAATGAAAATGTAAAGGATCAGGAGTTCCATATATTAAATGATTCAACTGGGACAGGTGAGTGGGCCACAAACAGATTTGCATTTTTTGGTGGGGTTGGTATGTATTGCACATTTGATGTTTTGGACCCTTCAAAATATTATATGGAAGTTGGAGACTTTTTCAAATTTGACAGCACCATTGGATATGCTTTTGGGCTGAGTGTTGTGGATCAGGTTTGGATTTGTACAGAACTGACAAGAACAGTTGGAAAATTAAAGGTCAAGGGTTTCTATTTAGGAGCCGAAGCTTGACCTGTTTAAACAGTCTACGGAGGAAATAATGGCAATCACTTCAGCAAAGTTTGCAAGTGCATCTGACGGCACTGGAAATGCATCATATTCACCAAGTGTCAATCCACAAATTGGTGTGTCTTATGGAAACCAATTCAAAGGAATAAAAGTAAATAGGACTTATAACAATACGGCATATACTTTTGAAAAATATGGGAAAAAACTAACTTGGAAGCTGAGTTACAGCCATTTGAGTTCGGCAGACAAAGGAAAACTGGAAGCTCTTTTTGCATATACAGTTGGCAGGAAAACTGATTTTTATTTTGCAGAAGATGGGTCCAATTATTCATATAATGTGAGATTCACCAAAGACAGTTTTAAATTTCGAGAGGTTGCAGTTGGTGTCTTTTCAATTTCAATTTCATTTGAGGAGGATTAAAATTTTTAGGTTTGGGGCATTTGTGGGGTTTGACTTTTTGGAAAAAAATGATGGGTTTTGGACCCAGATGAGCCTTTTTTGCCTCCTCAGCAAAATCCCAAATTTGCCCCAAATCACTGCTTTTTTCACTTTTTTGATTTACACCTTGTAAACTTACCTTGACAACCACCACATGGGCTTGTGTGGACCACAGAGCAGTTTGGCTCAAATATTAAATATTAAGGCAAAACAGCCCGCACACCTTAAATATTAAGGTTTTAAACCCTTTGGAAAGGGTTACTATATTATATAAATATTGTCTTTCTATTATAAAAATAAAGGGGTTTTCACCCCAAACTGTTTAAACACTCTACAAGATTTTGCAAAAATAAATTGACACAAAGCACCCCCCGGCCTTAAAATTAAACATCAGAAACAAAGGGAAAAAAACTATGTGTCCAGTAATATCAAATAAAAAAAGAAGTGAAATGGGTTGGAATTCCATGAAAAGAGTTGACCACCCATTCAAAACAAAACCAAAAAAAGAAGCCATCCGTGAGATTTATAAGATCGGAAAAGTTATGGCAAAAAAAACCGGGATCATGGGCCGGATCAAATACACCATGAGAAAAGCCAAGAAAGAATATTATGACAGAATAGAAAATGAAGTCTATTTTGTCAATGACACTTATCAGGTCATCATGACTGAAGAAGAAAACTCAATTTGGCTTTCAATCAAAAATCATGACAGGACCACAGAAATCCCATGGCAACACAAACAGTGGATAAAAAATGATCTATGCGGGGAGGAGTCTGAAGGGGTGGAATTGTTTCCGGCCCAAAGCCGGATGTGGAACACGGCCAATCAATATCACATTTTTGTGATGAAGGACCAAGAAAGAATCCCAATTGGATTTGATTTTGGTGGACCTGTAGAATTGAAGGAGAATGGTGAAGATGAATTTGGAGCAAATCAAACCTATGGATAAACTGTTTAAACAACCCCCACCACTGACCAACTATTTAAGTGGCAGGGGAATCAAACACAGATGGGTTGCATCAGAGCTTGGAATCTCGGAATCCCTGTTTTGTCTTATGCTACAGGGAAAGAGAAACTGGCAAATGGGCCATGTGGATAAATTGCAGGAGTGTTTGGGTTTAAGAAGAAAACAAATTTTGATAATGTTGAAAAGATGAAACAAAAAAAGGAGGAATCAAATGGCAGAACAAAAGAAAAGTCTATTTGAAAGACTGAGTGAAATAAATGTCTCAGGATTTGCCGAGAAGAAAGGGCATTTCACATATTTGTCATGGGCATGGGCAGTCACTGAATTGAAAAAGATTGCCCCTGAAGCATACTGGACAATCCATGAGTTTGGATATGATGGGGTAAGTCGTCAACCATATATGCAAACAGAAGCCGGGTGCTTTGTGAAGGTGACAGTAATTGCTGAGGGCATTGAGATGACACAAGTTCATCCAGTGTTGGACCATTCAAATAATACTGTGAAACAACCTAATGCTTTTGAGGTCAACACCTCAATCATGAGATGCCTAACAAAGGCCATCAGCTTGCATGGGTTGGGTCTATATATTTATGCAGGGGAAGACCTACCCGAAGGAGAAAAGGAACCAACAACAGACAAGGTTCCCCCCTATGCTGTCAAGGACCGGGTGAACACTGGCCACAATCCTGACATGCAAACAGGTGGAGCCAAAAGCACGGCCCCACAGTTGAAATACATTAAGAGCTTGAGGTCCCAATATTTGGATGACTTTGGTGAAGCCGTGGCCCAACAGGCAATGGATAAGCTTGACAAGCTGTTTCCCGGAGCTGTGACAGACATGACAAAGCAAATGGCTTCAAACTATATCAATGAACTGTTGCAGGAACATGCAAGGCTCATGTCAGAAATAGGATAAGTCATAAAAGCCCAAATGAAATCAAAAGGTTTTGGGGGTGAGGTTGTTTCTGCCTTGGTCCGGGTGTTTGTAGTTTTGCATCCGGGTCTGAGGTGTTTTTCTTGCCCCCTTTTTTTATATGTTTGAAAAGTGTTCCATCATTGTGGCTTCGTGTGCTTTTTGTACGCACTCAGACTATAATCAAAAGACAGGTGAACATGATGGTGGTGTCCGGGAGTTTTGTGGAATGATAGTTGGTGGAGACACAACCACAAAGAAGCTTTCAAAGTGTTGGCTAAAGATGTCAAAATATGAGAAAACAAAATTCAAAAAAGACACAAGGGTTGTGAAATGGAAATAAAAGACCCCATAAATCCTGACTATTACAAAAAGGGAATTGAGGTGACAAAGTTCATCCTGTCATGGGGTTTGGGTTTCTGCGAGGGGAACATTTTAAAATATCTAATCAGATTTAAAAAGAAAAATGGGGTTGAAGACTTGAGAAAGGCTGAGAAATATCTTCAGCTCCTGATAGAAAAAGAGGAAACAAAATAAAATGAGCAAAAGATATGTGGACACCAATTTGTTTGGCAAAAGATGGTTCCGGGAAATGATGCCACTCCACAAAGCTGTTTGGTTTTATTGCATCACAAAGTGTGACCATGCGGGGATCATGGATTTTGATGTGGATTCAATCAATTTCCACATCAATGACTACTCAATGCTGAAAGATGACTATCTTGAATTGTTTGAACAGCTTGGGGAAAGGATCATTGTATTTGAAGACGGCAAAAAGATTTGGGTGAAAAACTTTATTGATTTTCAATACAATGGACTGGAAAGTTTAAACTACAATGTCCGACCACAAAAAGCAGTGATTGACAGGCTTGTTTCTCAGGGCTTATTGGACAAAAATGAGATGGCCTTCACTGATGTGTCAAGTGACACTGGAGCTGATGGCCGTAAACCTCAAGATGTCCTTGAAGATTATCAAAAAACACTGATGGAAATGTTTGGGGACAAGGTGGATGTTGGCTTTGAAATTGAAAAAATGGTGGACTGGTTGAAGACCACAGGAAAGAGAAAAAAAGATTATGAAGCTTTTGCAAGAAATTGGTGCAGAAGTGCAATTGGAAATTCAGACAATGGCAAGAAGGGTTCAAAATTATCCTTGGGAGACTTTAAAAAAGAGACTGGTGGATTCAACATTGGATATTGTTCTAAATGTGGGGAATCTTCTTTCTACTCTGACAAGAATATTTGGTATGATTCAACATGCTGTAAAAGCAGAATCCTTCCAAAAAGGAGACAGGCCCACCAAAAAGAAGTTGAAAGAAAAATGCACATCAGGTTGGGGACCATTAGAGGGGTTGAAAATGATGGAAGAAAATGACAAACTAATAAAAATCAGCCGTGATGAGTTTGGGCTGATTCTTGAATGGGGAAACCAGTTCATATTAATGGCCAAAGGGAAATTCATTTCAGTGGACCAGTTTAAAATTCAAAAGTCTCAACAATTAATTGATGGGCTTAGTGATCCAAAAACCACAGAGGAAATGGAAAGGCTTGTGAACACTTACAAAGGCCAAATAGAAACAAGAAAAGAAATAAACAACAATGTCATCCACAAAGACCATCCGGAAATGACAATTGAAGATCAAATTGGTGAAACCTATGGTGGGGACTGACAGGTGGACCTACCCCCGCCTAACTTGGAGTTTCAGCCTTTAAGGGGCAAAATACAGGGTCATAATCATGGGAAATGGCAAGGGAGACAAGGAAAGGCCCAAAAACAGGGAATTGTGGGAAAAAAACTATGAAAGAATATTTCAAAAGAAGCACGGCCGGAAGACCAAGGGACCCAAAAAGAAATCAGGGAGTCTATGATTGGAGAAATTATCCCAAGAAATATTGGCCCTACACTGGATTGGATGACCCAAAATATATCAAAGACAAACATGACTTGTTTCATGAGCATGGAAATGGTTGGTATTGGTTTCAAGGGACATCAGAATTTGTTAATTTCAAAAGAAACAGAAAAAAGATTTTGAATGAAGATTAAACACACAATTGAAGATAAACTTTTCAGTGAGTACATCAGGAAAAAATCAGGTGGGGTTTGTGAGCATTGTCACAAAAATGTTGGATATAAAAAACTGCAAGCTTCACACTTTTTTGGCAGAAGAAACAAAGCACTCAGATGGGATGAAAGAAATGTCTCAGCCTTGTGCTTCACTTGCCACATGGTGATCATGACTGAAAACCCATTCTATCATGCAAAGTGGATGCTGAAAAAACTCGGGACCACAAGCTTTGATGGGTTGGTGTTGGCAAGCAACAGGATCAAGAAGTGGAACAAACAGGACCTGAAAGAGCTTAGGGTTGACTTGAGAAAGAAGATCAAGGAATTGGAATGAAGTCAAAACAAAAGCCACTCAGGAAAAAGCTGACCCCAAAGAAGGCGAGAAAAAGACTTGAAAGAATCAGGAAAAGAAGAAAGAGGTCCGGCCATGAACATTTGTGACAGTCATTTTTTTTGGATGGTGATTATGTTTGTTGTGGTTTTCTTGGGAATCATTTCAATAATAAAGGAAGAAAAAAATGGCTGAAGAATTCACTTGCATTGAATGTTCTGAATTATATTCAGATGAAGATGGTGATTTAGATGCCCGGACCTGCCAAAAATGTTTGGACAGTTTTGGCAGTGAAAGGTTGGGATCACTTAGGTTTTTTCTCAAACAAAAGGGTGGTGATCCAAGAAACCATGCATGGCATGAGGTAAGTGAAACAAGGTTTGACCTCGGAGGAGTGGGTGATGAATTTTTTAAAAAGATATTGAGTGCAAAATATTCAGAAGAAACCATCACCAAGCTTTTGAAAGGTTAATGAATGCCAAACCGGGAAGCCAAAAAGAAGAAACAACAAAAAAGGAAATTGAATCAAAAGTGGTCCAGTGAAGGCCGGACCAAAAAGCAACACAAAAAATGGCTGAAGAAACAAAAGGAATGAAACAAGTTGGAATGGTGTTTGATGAACACACTGTGAAGCCCTTTTCCCGAGATTCACATGATGCAAATGATGACTCAGCCAAGAAAGTCACACGCAGGGTGTTTAAACAGTATGGAATTGAATTATCTGAGTTCACGCCACATGGGAGCCCATTTAAGATTGACCTGTATGGACAATACAAAAAGAGGACCAAGTATGTGGAGTGTGGGAGGACCCAAAACACCCAATGGAATGGATTTGAATTCCCTGACAGTTGGGGTGGAATTCATGTTCCTGCGAGAAAGGAAGCCACACTCAGTGCAGACAGATGGCCAAAAAATTATGACATCAAGCAAAAAGACATTTACTATTCTTTAGTCAATAGATATTTGAATTTCATTGCAGTTTGTTTTGACACATCAGCAATTTTGAACTCCCCAAAAATAAACCTCATGAAATCACCAATACATCAGCCAGACTATGTTACTGCTGATTTATTTTATATTGTTCCAACCAAGCATTGGAAAATCAAAGAAAACCCACAACCAAACATCCAAGCCCCCACCCATGAGATTTGAATTTGTAGAAGAAAAAGAAAATCTAATAAAAGACACGGCCCTGAGAAATATTAAACTGGTCACAGGGTATGAGTTTTTGCGGAAATATTCCACAGATTATTCCTATGCTGAAAGAATTAAAATTTTGTCAAATGAATTCCATCTGTCACAGCAAGGAGTGAAAAATATTATTCAAAAATATATTCATAAATAAAAGCTGATAAGTCGGAAAAGGACAATCAGTTGGCAACCCCCCTCTCAGGTTCAATGGTATGTGGCCTATTAGGGGGGTTTTTTTATACTGTTTAAACACTTTTACATGTCAAAATATATTTACAATTAGGGGTTGCATATTAGTCAATTATTCTTTACTATAGGGAGACATGAGAAACACACCCACACAAACACCCGGCTTTTTGAGTACTGGAATTCCTGTATTTTCAGCAATATCAGCAGATGGCCGGAATAGAAACTACAGCTTGGGCGACAATCCAAGAGTGGGCTGTTTAAACACCCTCAATGAAACAAAAAAAAAGGAGTCTGAAGTGACTAAAAAAACAACACACAAAACAAGAGAGTCATGGCTGAGAGCTATGGCCGAGATGCTATACAAAAAAGTGATCACAATGAAAGTGATCAAGGGCTTACCATTACAAATAATCAAAAACAAACCCCTTGAAGGAAGTGGAATGAAAAGGACCCCACTTTCAAAAATCCAATTTTCATGTGCTTATTCACCAAACATGAGAGTGGGACAAATACTGAGATCAAATGTGGTGGATGCGAAAGTCAGAGCCATTGGCCAGTGTTATTATGCAAGGACAGTTGCAGATGAAGACGGAAAAGTCATTGCAAGCTTTGATGCAAACATCTTCATCACACCAAAAGAAAACAATCCTGTGGCGGTGACTGAAATCCTGCTTCATGAATTGATTCACACAGTGACACAAGGCCACGGCCACAAAGGAAGTTTCAAAACTCTTTGTGAAACTGTTGGACTTAGATTGACACCGGGTGGAAAAGGCCACACATCTGCATTGCCTGCTTTGAAAAAGCAGATCAAGGGATTGGTCAAGGAAGTTGGAAAATACCCGCACAGAAAATGGGTCCCTTCTAATCAGTATAAAAAACAAACCACAAGACAGTTCAAAATGACATCACTCAGTGTCATGTGTGATCCCTCCAATTACAAAAACAGTTGGGAGCCGACAGCTTATAGTTGCCGGATGTCAAGACAGGCTTTGAGTGCCGGATTTCCAATGGACCCCAAAGGTCATCCAATGTATCTTGAGCTTGATGCGGGTCAATTAGAAGCATTAGTGATGCATCCAGTGAGTCATGATGAATGGCATGAAAACACAATCAAACTTCCATCAGGTGGGAGAGGGTTGTCTGAGGACCAATACAAACTGACACAAGGTGGACCAGTTGACCTGATAGCTCCAACAAACATTGCAGACAATAGTCTGACAAGGGATGAGAATGCTGTGATGTTTGCTGTGGCAGTTCGGGCCTATAATTCCTGTCAAATGTGGGCCTTGGAATTGATTGAAGAAAATTATTCACATTTCCAAGTCAAGGACATGGTTGAAGACCTTGGGTGGGATCGGAAAAAGGTTGAAGACATTGTGAGTAGTCTGAAATCAAAAGGTGTGGTCCGTAGAGTGGACCCGGCACTGGATGGTTATCCTTTGAACACCTATTACATTGATATAAGTGAGAACACATTGGATGTCTGCTATGACACAATGAAATCCTTCATGGCTTTGGACCCTGAAACTCCAAATCCTTTTATAGTTGGCAGTGGGGCAAGTGATCCTTGCCCTGCCAACCCTGACTATTATGTCACGGAAGCTCCAAAAGGAAAACAACAGATCAGAAAAGATGGCTCAATAATAGCAAGACAGGTTTGGAGAGTTTTATTTTCAGGCCAGTCTTGGGTGTGGGACCATGCTCCATTTGCAAATTGTGAAACACCTGTTGGGGTGAATGCTGAATGGTGCAAGGGTGATGCAAACATCATTTATAATGGTGGATTTGTATGTGAAAAGCATTACACTGAAGGAAGGGAATTTGAGCAAGATCAGCAGGCATATTTTGATGAAATGGTCCGGCCTGAATTGCAATGGATGAAAGCTGATAGAATAGAAACACAAAACATACTTGAATCCTTGGGACCCGGTGAAGGTGGACCAGTGGATGGGAAAGATTGGATTCAAGAACTAAATGAAAAAGGTGTGTGAAAATGGAACTGGATAAAACACCTTATATTGTAATAACAAAAAGAACCCTCACGGAACTCTTGCACTTGGCTGAAAGCAAAGCCAATTCTGTTGTCTGCATTGAGCTTCAATTTGCCGGAGATGAATGGCCCGGCCAAATGAATATGACAAAGGAAATGCAAGATGAGCTTTGGGATCAGAAACTAAATGAAACAGAAAAAGGAGAAATCAAATGAAACTACTTTCAAACATATTAAATGTGATCAATGTATGTGGCCTTGATGAGATTGCAAAGGAGATCAAATTCCACAGGGAGCATCTGCAATGGAGTGCTGTCCACATTGAACTCAGAACCAAAGCAGACATGCTTGAGATGTATGATGCATTGAAAGCTTATGGAAAAGTGATTGGGATTCAAAGGTGTGAAACTGAAACTGGTGTGATGTCCACCCTAAACAAATGGTGTCATGATGTTAAGCTGTCACAGAAACATCACTATGGACCAAAAGTTGAGGATGATAAATACTGGGTGATAGTCCATAAAAAAGGTGATGGCATGATGATCCAAAGGAAGGTTGAATGGAGTGAGGAAGAAACACTGAAGCAGGGATTGGAATTCTTAACAAGAAGGGAGATGGCATGATGGGAATGTTTAATGGGATTGATCTTGTATTGGTGATCACTGTTGTCCTGTTGGTCCTGAAGGTTTTGGACCTGAGAAAACAGTTGAAACATCAGCAGGGTTTTCTGAAAACCTGTCACCGGGAAATGAATGACATCCGGGTCAGGTATGAGAAACTGAAGAAGCTGACCATATAAGGTTGACAACTGTCAACCAAGCAGAGAAGCCCCTTTCGGGGCTTTTTTGTTTTTTGGTCCCACCCACTTTCTTCAATCAGATTTCCTGTATAGTATATAGTGTTTATATGTTCATGAGATTGGCCTGTTATCTGTATTTATATTTATATAATATTATTATAATATAATAACCCCTTGCAAAGGGTTTAAACAGTCTGTCAATGGGGTACTAAAAAAAAGTTACCAAACTATTATTGCAAATATGAGTATAATTATTCAAGGCTTATGGACAGCCTGACACTGACAAACAGTAATTATGGCAATAAAGGCTTGGGTCAGATAAACAAAAATCCATAGGACAAATCAGGATGCATCCTATTGTTTCAAGCAATTGAATGAAATTGGACAAAATATGTGATCAAGAGCAAAAGAGCCAAAAAGAAAAAAAAACAAGCTCCAAAAAGGGGCCTAAAAGGCCGTAAAAGCCCAAGGGGTGGGTCAAGGTATGCTTCAAAATGAATGATCCTGCAAAACACGCAGAGAACAGGAATGGTGATGGAACCTTCAAGAAGGGCAAGTCAGGCAATCCAAATGGCAGGCCAAAGAAGGGTCTTGCCATTGCTGATATATTAAATGACTTGGGAAACAAAGAGATCAGTGAAGACCAAACCCAAAGGGAAGCAATCCTTTCAAAAGTATATGATCAGGCCATGGGTGGTGATTTGAATGCGACAAAATTTATTGCAGACAGGACTGAGGGGACCAGTGTTCAAAGGATGGCAGTGACATCACATGAACCAATTCAGGTCATGAGGATTGTGGGACCAAAGGAATGAGCAAACTGTTTAAACAGGATATGAATGGAAATAATACTTGATGACATCAGATGGTCCATTCTAAATCACCCCTCAAAAATAAAAATATTATGCACCGGGAGAAGATGGGGCAAGTCAGTTTTGTCAGCAGTGTTTCTGCTACACCAACCTTTTGCATCAGGGGAAAGAAGAATTTATATAAGCCCATACTACAGGCAATCAAAATTGATTATGTTTCCACTGATGAAGGAACTCATGTTGTCCTTTGGAGAAGTAAAAATAAATGAAACAGAACTGTCATTTAGATTTGCCAATGGGGCTGAGTTGGCCCTCAAGGGTGCAGACAACCCTGACACTCTCAGAGGGATCAGCTTGGGGAATAATGAAAGCAATGGAGTTGTAATTGATGAAATGGCCTACTGCAAGCAAGGATTCTTTGAGGAAATTGTGATGCCAATGCTATTGGACCACAACGCCAAAGCTTTGCTATGTTCCACCCCATCGGGTTACAATCATTTCTACAATTACTTTTTGAAGGGTCAGCCGGGGGGTGATCCCAATTGGAAGTCATGGCAGTTCAAAACAACTGAACATGGAATGATTCCAAAGAAGGCTGTCCTTGAAGCAAAGAAGAACATGACCAAGGACCAGTATTTGCAAGAGCTTGAAGGTGATTTTCTCACTACTGGAAACAAGGCTGTGTGGAACTTTGATAGGAACATTCATGTGAAACAACACACTGACCTTCCACCCAATTTGTTTTGGGGTCAGGATTTTAATGTGAGTATGATGGCCAGTGTACTCATGGGGACCTATACAGACGGCACTTTGCATGTGGTGGATGAGATTGCTTTGACCAATTCAAACACTGAGGAAATGGCAAGGGAAATGAAAAGGAAATATCCGCATGTGACAACCACTTTTCCGGACCCGGCAGGCCGGGCATTGTCCACAACCTCAAACAATAGAAGTGACCATGCTATCCTCAGAGAATTTGGATTTAATGTGAGGGCCAAGTCAAAGGCCCCCCTACAAAAAGACAGACTTTATTCTTTGAACAGATTATTGATGAACTCTGAGGGGGAAATCAAAATGACAGTTTCACCAAAATGCGTGAACCTGATCCGGGATTATGAATTGACCCAAAGGGATAAACACGGAAATTTGGATAAATCTGACCTCAGTTTGTCCCATTTTCTTGATGCATCCTCATATTATTCTGATCTATTACATCCGGCATATAGAAGAACAGCAACCTCATTGGAGTTTTAAATGATCATTCCCGACCTTGCAAAAGAAACAATAATAACATCCATCAAGCAAGAGATTGACAGGATTGAAAGTGAAAGATGGAATGAAATTGAAATGTTTCTTGACTATTATGAAAACACTGAAACTGGAAAATATATTGAACAATACTTTGGCTCTGAAACACTGAGGAGTGTGCCTTTATTTACGCAGTCAATTGTCAGGAGATTCTGCTCTGCCAAATCCTTGGTTTACGGCAAGGGCGAGCCGGAAAGACAGGTGGATGACAGATATGCTGATTATACAAAACAATTGAATCAGAAATGCAGACAGATTGAAGAGCTTACTTTTCTACTCGGAAATATGTGCATGCGTACCAAGTACAGCCAAGAGAAACAACAACTAAAATGGGACCTTATCCCTTTTTATCATTTATTTTGGGTGGATGGGGATGAGGACCCTTGTGCAATTTTATATCCCATCCAGAGACATGGATATAATAAACTAAACAATGAAATGTATGCCTTTTGGTCCAAAGAATTAGATGGGCAACAAGCCTTCCATTTCTTGGTGGATTCAAAGGGGAATGTCCATCATGTAAATGATCAGGACCTCAACCCCTTCAAAATCCTTCCCTTTACCATGGCCCGGAGATCACCAAAGGTCCGGGACTATTTTGCAGGCAATGCCAAAGATGTGGTGGAATGTTCAAAGCATTTGGATTTGGCCATGACAGAATTGGCCTTGGCCATTAGGATGGGGGCAACAGGTGGAGTGAAGTGGGTCAGTGGCTTGGATGTGAATCCCGGTGATCCCATCACCATTGGCATTGACAAGGTTTTAGTTTTGCCTGAATCAGCTCAGTTCAATATGACACAACCTTCAGGGGGCTTGAAAGAGATCATTGACACAACAAAATTTTTTATTGAATCAGTGGCATCAAATAATCATTTAAACATTAGATTTGCTGATGTGGGTGGAAATCCAGTCTCAGGTGAAGCACTCAAGATCATGAACATTGAATCCATTGAACAAAGAGAAGCCAGTGTTGAAGACATTTGGAGACAGTTTGAAAATGAGAGATATGAAGTGGACCGGGTTGTTTTAGAGGTTGAAGCCGGGGTCAAACTATCAGAAGACATTTATGTGGACTTCCCGGAATTGGACTTCCCTGTGGATAGCATGACAGAGCTTCAGATTTTAGAGAAAAAGAAACAAATGGGAATAATTACACAGAGAGAACTTTTATTGCATTTCAATCCTGATGCTGATGAAGCTGAACTGGCTGAAAAGATGGGTGAAGTCAGGGAAGAAAAACAGGCAGATATAACCTTGGCAACACCACCGGAACAAAAGGGAAGTCTTGTTGACAGGCTTATCAATGCATAATGCCAATTTCACAAGACTTTTTTGATGAGTTTTATGATGACATTGACAAGATGGGGATCAGGTTATTTGATAACATCCAAAAGATGGGTGAAGCAATTGAAGGATTTAGTGAAACACAATTGGTCCGGCTTGCAAGGGAATTGGATTTTTTCAATGAGCTTCAAGAGATGGGCTTCAACACTTCATTTGAAAAGCTCATGCAGGGATATGATACAGAAGCTGAAGGGATTCTCAAAGATATGCAAAAGGTTGTCAGGGCAAGAACAGCAGGGGCCGGGGCAGAGATTTTACTTTCCACAACCAACACTGAAAGGATTGCAAACCAATTGGAAATTCTCAGGGATTTGGATGGTGAAGTGATGCTTGGACAATTCAAAGTGGAAACAACAAAACTCAAAACAGAATTGATGAGGGGCATAATTGCCGGAGAGCCTGCCGGGGTAGTTGGTCAAAGGCTGAGTGCCGAGTGGTCCAATGCTGATGGGGTCCCAACCTTGATTGGAGAGAGGGCAAGAATGATTGCAAGGGATTCCTTTGGACAGTTTTCACAGACTTCCACTTTCAATGTGTTTAAACAGGCTCCAAATCAGCTTTTCAGATACCTTGGAAGCAAGGACAAGAAGAACAGACCATCATGCAGATATTTTTTGGACAATCAAAAGAACAAAAAAGGATGGACCCGGAAAGAGATTGAAGGGGTTGCAAAATCAATGAGGAATGGAAAGCTCCCCCTGCCTGTTTATAGTAATAAGAAAAAAACATTTGTGGCCAAATATCAGAAAGCAGAATTTACATTGGACCGGAAGGGTGGCCACAATTGTCGTCATGAATTCAGGCCAATGGGATCAAGAAGGCCAAAAGAATAATGGCAACAACAGCATCAGAGATTCCAATTTTTTCCAACAGGTTCATGGCAGAGCTTGGTGAGATTATGGCAGGCCGGATTGTCCAAGATGCCGGAGATGGAAAATTTCAAAACAACAAAAAAGGTTTAAAATACAAGTCAGCAAAATACAAGGCCCGGAAAAAAGCAGGGACTGCTGTCAGCGGATCAACAAGTGCAGACACACAAACAAATTTTGTCAACATGAGGTTGACAGGGGACACACTCAAAAGGATTGGAGCTGTGGCCACAGGCAAGGGGTTCACCATAACATTTGACAATGGTGAAATTGTCACTGGTAATGCCAAAAGGGGGTATGATCTCTATGGATTATCAAATGCCAATATGAGCTTTCTTGCAACAAACCTTGAAACTGAGATTGAAAGAAAAATCAGAAAATATGAAGCTGATGACATTGACATCAATCTTGGAAAACAATAAACAAGGAGAACATCATGTCAGAAGATGTAAAAATGGACCAAGACATTGAGGAAACTGTCGTAAAAGAACCCTCACAAGAACCCACCTCACAAGGTGTCAAAAGTGTAAGTGATTCAATCCCTTATGCAAGATTCAATGAAGTCAATTCAAGAATGAAGGAAGCTGAAGCTGAATTGGAAAGCTTCAAAGCAAAAGCAGACTCTAAAAGGAAAGCTCAATTGGAGAAGCAAGGAGAATATAAATCCCTCCTCCAAGAAACTGAAAAAGAGTTGGCTGATGTGAAAGAAAAAGCTTCCGCATGGGAATCCTATGAAGCACAAAAAAGAGAACAGCTCATGAAGGCTGTTGAATTAACAGATAGGCAACAAAGGATTGCAGGCAAGCTTGACTTGGTTGAATTAGAATCCTATGTGGCCGACTTAACAAATCAAACTTCAAATGTAGTTGTCACGGATCACTCAATCCCTTCAACAATGGCCACTCCGAATTTGGGCAAGAACCCATTTAAGAGCATGAACAATGATGAAGTCGCAGAAAACTGGGACCAAATTGTTGGGAAATACACGGCCAAAGGAATTGGGAAAACCCGGGATTAATACATTGAAGAAAGGAAAAGTGTATTAAATGGCGAATACTACAATTTCCACCTCAACACAAAACAAAAGGGCTATGCTTGCGGATGCAGTTTTAGCTTCTATGGAAAGACAAATGGTGTGGGAAAACACAGTTGACACTTCTTTCAGTTCATTAGTATCAGGTGGTGGTGGTCAGGTTTTAACAATTCCAAAACACACCACACCCTCAGCAGGATCAAAATCTGCCGGGTCGGATGTCACATACAGTGCTGACACCCATGGTGCAATCACCCTCACAATTGACCAACACAAATATGTTGCAAAACAGATCGAAAGTTCAGCCCAAGTGTGGACTCAACCTTCTATGTTCAATTCTGAAGTTCAGCAGTTCGGCTATGCTTTAAGCAAAGCTATAGACGACTACATTGAATCAGTTATTGAGACTGACAGTGGGTCAATCAGTGATCTTGGTGCAGATGACACATTCACAAGTGCTTTGGTACGCACCGGAATGGCAAATCTCTTGGCAAGTGATGTTCCATTTGATGGTCAGGTTTACCTCACAGTAAACTCGGCTTCTTATGCTTCATTATTTGCTATATCAGATTTTTTGGATGCTTCCAAATATGGTGACGGCAGGGCAATGCAGACGGGAAAAATCGGGATGTTATATGGCGTAAATGTCTTCAGCTCGAATTCCGTCTCTGGCACTGCGGATGCAGATGAAGCCGGATACCTCTATCATAAAAGTGCCGTGATTCATGCGAGACAGCAGGACATCAAAGTAGAAAAAGACTTTAGTGTGACTGCCCTTGCGGATCAAGTCGTGGCTCACACAATTTATGGTGCAGTCTTGGCTTTTGGTGACCGGGTGTACGAATACCATAACATATAAATTGAAATCTTAATTGATTTTCAATTTGAGAAGTGAGGTTGGGGGCTGTTTAAACAGGTTACACTGTCAGCCCCTAACTGCATAATTATGGCCATATTTGATTGGAAATGTGAGTGCGGAAATGTTTGGGAGGAAATCACCTTGCCGGGTGATGCCTATCCAAAAGAATGTCCGAAATGCAAGGATGACCACATCACAAAATGCATGGGTGCATCCACAGCAGTTTTTATTGGGAATGGGTTTCCGACATGGGACAACAAGGTGAAAAATTCAATAATAGAAATGCAGAAACAACATAAAAACAAATCATATTTAAAAACACATGATGGAAAAACCACTGCAAATGACAGCAGTGATAATAAAAGAATTCAAAAGGCTTTAGCGGGAAGATCCGAAGATGCCCCAAGTCCAACAATATTAAGAGATAGGAGATAAGCCATGGCAAGTCAACCTGACCTGACTAACATTGCAATTAGCTCAGGATATGCAACCCTAATTCACACCCAAGAAAGTGGTGGAGTGAGTGGTGTTGCTACAAATTTATATGATGGAGACGGAACACTAATTCCAATATCAGTTTCCACAAGTGTGGTTTCAATCATAGATGGGGCCTATGACTTTGACATTGCTTCACATGATGGTTCAAATGGGCTGAAACTTGGTGGGACCTTGGTGACATCCAGTGCTGTTGAGCTTAATTATTTAGATGTTTCAAGTATTGGCACGGCACAAGCTTCAAAGGCTTTGGTGCTTGATGCCAATTCTGACCTGACCGGGATCAGACATTTGACCGGAACTGGGACAGCCACCTTTGCACAATTCACAGCCACAGGTGATGTGAGCATGGCCGGGGACATTGCAATTGGTGATAGTGCTTCAGACAGTGTGACTTTTACTGCTGATGTTAATTCCAATATAATTCCAAACACCAATGATGCCTATGATTTAGGCTCAAGCAGTCAGGCATGGAGAGACATATATTTGACAGAGAGCATTGTGTTGAAAGGTGGGACAGGTGAAAACACTGTTGCATTGGTTGACAATTTAGCCAATGCCTTGGACTTCACAGAAAGTTCAAACTCATACATGAATTTCGACACAACAAATTCAGGTGAGAAGATTGTTTTTTCCAAAGAATTAGACATAAATGCAGTTTCAGATTTTGGCTCAAATGCCATGACCAATGTGAATGTGGATTCCGGGGCCATAGATGGCACACCAATTGGTGCTAATTCGGCCAACACTGGGGCATTTACGACACTTTCGGCCACAGGTGATGTTGACCTTGGCAATGCCACTTCGGACACCATTACTGCCACAGGATATTTTGACAGCAATTTGATCCCAAGTGCAGATGACACCTATGATTTAGGAAGCTCATCCAACGCATGGCAGGATTTATTCCTTGAAGGTGACATCACACTTTCAGATGCAGGCACAATTACCACTACAGCCGGGGACCTCACAATCAATGCAGGGTCCGGGGAAATACAATTTGGAAATGAAAATTTAACAACCACAGGAACAATTGACAGTGGAAGTCAGGCAGTCACAGGAAATGTGGTGGCAAGTGGGACAGTGAGTGCAGAACAGCTCACAAGTTCAGATGATCTGACAGTTTCAGGTTTAGCCACAGTAGGTGAAACATTGGGGGTCACAGGAGTGGCCACTTTCACTGCTCAGTCAGTTCATAATGGAGGACTAAGCACCGGGGCCTTGGTGATGAATGATGCCAGTATCACAGACACATCAGGTGCAATTTCATTCTCGGATGACAACCTCTCAACAAGTGGAACCTTATCAGCCGGAGCCACAACAGTCACAAGCCTTTCTGTCTCAAATGGCAACATCACAAATGTGGGTGACATAAATGTGGACTCAGTTTCTTCTGATGACGGAAGTGGATTTGATCTTGTATTAGATGACGACTCAACCACAGCACTTGAAATCAAAGAATCTTCAAATGCATATCTGACATTTGTGACCACAAACTCAGGTGAAAAAATAACCCTTGGAAAAAAATTAGAAGCCGGATCAGTAGAGATTGAAGGATCAGCCTTTGACATTGATGGTGGAAACATTGATGGTGTCACCATGGCAACTTCTGACATCACTGTTGGATCAGGAAAAACCTTGGATGTTTCAGCCGGAACCTTAACACTTGCAAACAATCAGATTTCAGGTGATGAGGTTGAAGGTGGGACCATTGCCGGGGTTACAATTACAGCCTTGACCACAGCCGGGATCACAGCTTCAGCAAATATTGACATTGGTTCTTATACTTTAAGAGCAAGCAATATCTTGGCAGACACAATGACATCAGGTGGGGTTGCCATTTATGGGGCAAATGGAGCCTTGGCTTATGATGCTGACATGACTTTTGATACTGCCACCTTAACAGTGACCAATTTGGTTGTTGGTGGAACACTTACCACAGCAGGAGCCGTGGAAATATCTTCAACCACTTTGAATGTTGAAGACCCATTGGTCCTTTTGAACAAATATGATTCACAACCCGCAAACAATGCTTATGATGCAGGAGTGCTGATCAAAAGAGGGTCAGGTGATTCAGGTCCTGCAAATGTGGCCATGATTTGGGATGAGTCTTTAAATCAATTTGCTTTTATAGATACAACAGAAGATGGGACCACAGCCGGGAATGTAGGAATCACAGACTATGAAAATTTGAGAGTGGGAGCATTAACGGCTGACGATGCTTCAACTTTTACAAGTACAATTTCAACAGCTTCAGGCTCAACTATTGGTAATCTTACTTTAGCAGACGGCTCAATTACAGACTCGGGTGGTGCATTGGACTTTGGGGATGAGAACCTCAGCACAAGTGGAACTTTCTCAGCCGGAGCAGGAACACTCACAAGCCTGACACTTACTGAAGGCAACATC
>Ga0209128_1000409_pt1 | contig 32204 bp, 41 predicted proteins | sample ETNvirnome_6_100_FD_184072 | JGI IMG/M metagenome (GOLD analysis project Ga0209128, IMG submission 184072) | Marine viral communities from the Pacific Ocean - ETNP_6_100 (SPAdes) (version 2) | ecosystem: Environmental > Aquatic > Marine > Oceanic | place: Pacific Ocean | collected 2013-06-19
TCATAAATACTCTTTTATTTTATCTGCCATAAGTTGTGCACCGTCTTTATTAGGATGACTACCGTATTTGTTCTTCTTAAACCATTTTGTATTAAAATTTTCTTCATATATATACGTAATATTATTTTCCTTACAATAATCAGTTAGCATGTTTTTATAAAACTTCTTACTAAATTCATATATTAATGGCTTTAAAGTATGTTCATAGCGTAAAAATATTATTTTCGCATTAGGTTGTTTTTCTCGAATCAATTTAACATTAATATCAATCATGTCCATGGCTTTTTTAAGATATTGATCTATTTTATCAAAAGCTTGTAAGCTGGCATTAACATGATCACTATTAACAGCTATCTGCATCCATACCGATTGAAGGTTCTTGGCCAAGCGCCGGGCTTGCCCGGCCTTCTTGAGGGAACCCTTTCTGAGGGAACCCTTTCGTATGGTGGCGAAAAAATATTGTTCATCATAATTATTTAAATCTGCAGGTTGGCGCGACGGACAAGGTACTTGATAAACAACATGTGTTAACTTTATATCCGGTTTTTTTTCAAAAAATTTTCTAAAAGACTTAGAGCGAATACCACTACCGCGATCTCCAATATTATACGTATGGCCAGGCAGAAGACTAGCATACGGATGCTCTGTTTTAATAAATTGGGTTACTGGATCTAATTTGTACCACTTCGCGCGGAGGCGCCCGAGCGTTTTTTTATGCGGCCACGGTGACGTACGACAATGAGTAAAAGAACATCCAGCACATAATATTGTATATTCTATATCAGAAGGATTTATAACTTCATGACAACCATCCCAAAATACCGGGACTGTTATGGACTCGGGATCTAAAGTAGGTAAATACTTATACATCTTCCATGGCACGCTGGGCTTCGGATCGATTTCCATATAAATTATTTAATGAGTTGATTTATAAATCAAATATGTTATAATGATTCATATGAATGAGGATTTACTTCAATACGCTAATCAAAATAGACCTAGAACTCCAGAAGAAAAAGAAAATATTATTAATAATGCCGCAAAAGCATATGAAGGATATATGGATGCATTAGGTTTTGATTGGAGAAATGATCCTAATAGTTCAAATACACCTAAAAGAGTAGCAAAAGCATTTGTAAATGACTTAGCAGAGGGATGTTATACCGAACCTCCAGTAATTACTGCATTTGATAATATCGATAAATACGACGGTATTGTATTTCAAGGTAATATTAAGGTACATTCTTTTTGCTCTCATCATCATTTACCATTTATAGGTGTTGCGCATGTAGCATATATACCAGGAAGAGATGGTAAGGTAATTGGTCTAAGTAAATTAAATAGAATCGTTGAATGGTTTGCGAGACGTCCACAGGTACAAGAAAATCTAACTATGCAAATTCATACACATATAGATAAAGTATGTGACGAAAATAACGGTGTAGCAGTATTAGTGGAAGCCAATCATATGTGTGCTTGCGTAAGAGGAGTTAAGCATGATAGTACAATGAAAACCGCTAGAATGTCAGGTGCGTTCTTAGATAAAACCGACCTTACAAGACAAGAATTTTATAATTTTGTAAGAGACTTAAAGTAAGTCAAATATTTGTTTTATTTGCGCAGGATCAACATGATCTGGAATATCATGCTGTATCATCTCAAAATTATCAAAATTATCTCTAATATTACCAGCACTATAAGGCCGACCTGATATATCTGTAGTAACATCAACCGCAGTTTCTGCAGGATCAAGAATATTTAAACCTAAGCCTTGCTTTTCTGCCCATGGACTCGCATACGACCATCTCTTCCAGTCATCATCTTTTTTACTCGCACCTAAAACAACTGTTGTTCCAGGTTCTAATGTTTTAAGAGACTCATATGCAGCTGTTACAGGAGACGGATATTCAGAAACACTAACTGTAACGTTACTAAGAGGTTCAACATATAGTTCAAATATTTGCTGGGCAGTTACAGGAGTAATTATTTTACCGTCTTTTGTTTTTCTTTCACTTCTCGCTGATGGGGCTGAGATTAAAACATGAACTTGACTCTGAGGCCATGTCTCACTATAGTTTTTAACCATTTCATAATGACCTTTATGAGGCGGCTTAAAGCTCCCGGGAACAAGAACAACTACTCTATCGTTTTTTTTTAAGTCCTCAAGAATAACATTTGCTCTCGAAACAAACTCTTCACTTAGGCCATAATCAACGATAATTTTACGTAAAACCTTAGCAACCTTTTTAGCAGTTTCTGGCTCAGCATCCTTATTAATACTCTCTCTTTCTGCATCTGTTAATCCTACTTCATCAATATCTACAAATAATGCCTTTCGAGCAAGATTTACTAAAAAAGTCTCTCCTTCTGTTGTTAATGGTTCTGGAGGAGCCGGTTCAACAGGAGGCGGAACAGGTGGTATACCAGGAGGTGGAACAGCTGGTGCGAACTCACCACCGGTTTCTGGTCCAGGTCTTGGAACAAAATCTCCCGGGCCTTGTTCTGTTTTTAGGTCTTGAGTTGCTTTATCTAATTTATTTCCAATTGCCTGATTTAATTGCCGTTTCTTTTGTAAGAGTTTCTTTTGCAGAGGTGTAGCTTTTCCTTGACGGTCATCATCTTCAGCTTTTGTTAAGGCAGCATCTTCTGGAGTTTCTGGAGTTTTACTAGGATTAGTCAACTCAGCGATTTTTTTAAGAAACTTACTCATCTTAATTATTTATAGCAATGAAAGCTTATTTCTTATGTCATTGAAGTATGTTTTATCTAAAAATGTAAGTTCGTATTTTTTACAAAAGTATTGTAATTTATTAAAATAAAAAGACTTAGATTGATTCTTTTTAAGCTTTCGCGTTAATACAACACAAACCTCTTCACGATAACCGTCACATTTAACCCTTTTCTTAAAACTACTGAAAGTACACGCTTCTTGTAAGATGATTACTGGAAATTTTTTACTAAAAACATCTAAAAACGACCTATATGACAAATTTAATTCATTAGTCGTATCAAAAAATATAACCGGTTTATATTTCTTATTATATTTTTTTAATATTTCACACGTATAATATATAAAATAATGAAATATATATTTTTTATGCTGTGTATTATTATGTTTTAACTCTGAGTCAAATTCAGATGTCTTAGCAACCGCCTGATTATGTACGAATCGTAATATAGGCGTAAAATTAACAATCTTAAAAAAAGTATCCGGTAGCCTATATGAGAGACCTAGGCTCAGATGTGTATGTTTCGTTAAGTCTTCGAATTGCGGCTGCATTATTTTTCCAAAAATCTGTATAACTAGTTATAATATACTTGTTGGTATAACGCAAGTAATTTTTATATCGGAAATAATGTGATAAATTTATCGGAAATACAATATAACTACCTTTACGGGTTACTTTAATAACCAGAAACCAATTATCGTCGCTCTCTGCCTGTTTAATCCATTTATTTAACGTTAGACTATCAGTGAATAGTTTATGATAATCAAATGTTTTATAACTTTTACACTCAATCTTAAAAGAAGACATGCATGGAGGTACCATAATATCTCCATCCATCATACGCTTTTGATCTTCTGTTAATCGATCGAGTCGGTGAAAATTAGCTCCTCCAGTATAGGCTCCGGAGTTTGGAACTCTAATAAAATTTTCATTAAACGTTTCACTTAGATCTTTAGCAACATCACGTTCCCAGCTGTTACCTTTCTGTTTGGCTGCGCTAGGCATATATAATTACTTAACATATTGCCGTAAAATGCAACTTATTATAATGTTGAATTAATTACATGTAAAGCAAGTTTAGCGTAGATATGTATTGTTTTAGGATCTATACCAGTTCCACTTCCCGGGGGTTGTGGTAAAGTTATAATATTTTCTAATTGTTTTTTAACACTATCTTGAATCGCGGCCCCATATATGGGACCCCCATACTCTTGACCCAAGTCACCCCAATATTCTTGTATTTCATCTATTGCTACTTCCATATTCTTCTCATTATCTCTTATAATTTTAAGCAATATCATTGCATGCAATTGTCCACGCCTATCCGGGTTCCCTTGATGACCTGTAATACTGTTAGGTTCAATATTTCTATATTCTTTTATTGTAGATCTTTTCTTCTTACCCTTTTTCTTTTTTATTTTACCTCCACGCTTTATAGTAGCGCCTAACACTTTAGGTAACCTTGCATCACCTGGAGCATATGTATCAGCAGTAGTAAACTCACCATCACCCTGACCACCTGTAGGAGCTATATTAGCAGAAGTAACAGTATTATCAGTTAAGTACTGTTCGACTACCTGATCAAATAACCTGAGAAGCATATTAAATATTTATCGCTTAGGAGACGATAAGTTGACTTTTTCAATAAAAGAATATAATAAATAAATGGAGATTGGTGATATTATCAATCAATATCTTAAAGAAGCAAAGATAGATACAAATTTAGATCGATTAGAAGTTACATCTACTCAAGAACAATTAGTTGCTAATAAGCATAAATGGTCAGCTAGATTAATTAATCATAAAATTAATTTAAACAATTTTAAATGTAAACGATCTTCTCTTCTTGAAGACTATATAACTGATTATCAAAACAAAGAACCTGTACGTGTAAATAGATCTATTGCAGAGAGAGCAGTTGAAAATAAAAAAGAAATAAAAGCTATAGATTTAAAAATTCAAAACGAAGCTCTTATTATTAGTTTCTTAGAAAATATTTATAAAAATATAAGCTTTTCAACGAATGATATAAAAAATTTAATAGAGTTAATGAAACTTGAAACTCAATGATTGATGTAACATTAAATTCAAATTCTCAAGCAATATTAAAAGGACCTGAGTTAGATATTATCAGAGAACACTTTAGCGTAAAAAACGAAGCTGCTCATTTTCAAAGAAGATTTGGCAGATTTGTTCCTCACCGAACTTACGTAATTACTCAACAAGGCAAATCTGACGTCGGACTACTGGTAGAGATTGCAAAATTTTGTAAAACAAAAGATATAAAAATCAACTTCTCAAAAGAAATAAAAAATTCATTAATACCTACGTTACGTAAAGATAATATTGTTAATTATAATTTAAATTTAAAATATAGAGAGTATCAACAAGATATAATTAATAAATGCATTGATAAAGGGAGAGGAACAATAATATTAGCCACTGCTGGCGGTAAAACCCTTACAATGGCTGGTCTATTAGAATTTTATTATAATAACTATAGTAAAAATTTTAGAGGGTTAGTTATAGTACCAGACTTAGGGTTAGCTAATCAAACTACATCTGATTTTGAAGAATACGGTGTTTCTTTTTCTACTACTAAATATACTGGAAAAAATGAATTAAATTTATCTCGTAACGTTATTATTGCTAATTTAGGTATTTTACAAAGTTCAAAACAAGATATATCATGGATAAGGCATATAGATTTTTTAATAATGGACGAAGTACATAAATTGAGAAGAGGAAATAAAATAAACAATATTCTCAAAAAAATTGACACTTTGCATCGATTTGGCTTTACTGGTACCTTACCACAAGAACTATTAGATAAATGGAATATTTTTGGTAAAATAGGTCCACAACTATTTGAAAAAAAGGCCTATGAACTAACAGACGAAAAATATGTTGTACCCGCTAAAGTACATGTATTAGAGTTAAATTACGACACACCATCGACGCAAATTTATCACGGAAACAACTCTAATGCATATTACTTGCAAGAAAATGAATTCATACGCAGTAATTTCTTTAGAAATAATTTATTAGCAAAACTTTCAAATAAATTAGATAATAATGCACTAATATTAATTGATTATATAGAACATGGACAATTATTACTTAATACATTAAAAGATTTTTGTAAAACTAAACAAGTATATTTTATTAGAGGAGAAGTAGACGTACAAGAGCGTGAAAAAATACAAACATTAATGGAAGAAGAAACAGACGTAATAGTTGTTGCTATTTCAAAAATATTCTCTACAGGTATTAATATCAAAAACTTACATTATATAATGTTCGCTGGTGGTGGAAAAGCGAAAATAAAAATAATACAAAGTATAGGTCGCGGGTTACGATTGCATACTGATAAGAAAGAGCTTATAATCTTCGACGTTGCTGATAATTTACGCTATGGTCAACGTCACATGGAACAGCGATTATTGTTATATAACAGTGAGCGTATAAATTATAATTTTACACAATATTATGAAACCAAAGCCAAAGAAAAAGACAAAAAAAAAGAATAAAAAAGCATATTATGTTAATCCGCAGGTTTTTTTACAGCTTTTAAAAGATTACTACGAGTCCGACGACATGGTCGATGAGTTAGCCGAGTCAGTATATAAAATTACCGTTGGTTTAAGCTATTCTCCTAATTTTATAAATTATAGCTATAAGGACGAGATGATTGGTGACGCTGTAGTAAAGATGGTCGCTGCAGTAAAAAACAAAAAGTTTAAAATTGACTCTCCATCAAACCCATTTTCATATTTTACTACTATTGCCTACCATGCTTTTATTAATAGAATAAAAAAAGAAAAGAAATATAGGGAAACAATTCTCGACTATCAAGAACAAGTTTATGGAAACGTGGCAAGAGGCGGTGGCGGCGAAAATAAGGTTCCTAATAAAGATTACGACAAAGAATTATACATTTAATGTCAGAGGAAAGTAACAAAAAAATCGGATTCTTTTCTGATTTACATATTGGCTGTCATCAAAATAGTGAAAAGTGGCATGACGTTACTTTAGAATGGGGAAAATGGTTCACAAACGAACTAAAAAGCCAAAATATTACTAATTTGTTTTTTGGAGGAGACTTTTTTCATTATCGAGATGAAATAAATGTAAAATCTCTACATTTTGCTAATGATTTATTAGACTTATTTAATGAGTTTGAAATAATTATGATTCCTGGTAATCATGATGCTTATTATAAAGACAATTCTAACGTACATTCATTGTCTATTTTAAATAATAGAAAAAATATTAACATTCTCGATAAGCCAATTGTACGGACTATCTTTAATAAGCAGGTTGGCTTCTGCCCGTGGGGTACAAATATAGATAAAATTCCAGAATGTGACTTATTAGTTGGACATTTTGAAATTCAAAATTTTAATTTTAATAGTTTTAAGATATGTGAGACAGGTATTCAATCATGTGACTTACTAACGAAGTCTAAACTCATAGTATCTGGTCATTTCCATAAACGACAACGCCGAAAATACTCAAATGGAGAGATAATTTATGCTGGAAACCCATTTGAAATGGATTTTAATGACATTCAGGATCAAAAAGGATTTTATATATTTGATTTTAATGAACAAAACATAAAATATACATTTGTCGATAACAAAATATCTCCCATACATGTAAAAGTAAACTTAAGTGAGCTTGAAAAATTAAAAGCTATAGCAAAAAAAATAGGTTGGTCCAAGCTAGCTATAAAAATTATTATAGATAAAGATATAAAAACAAATTTAATTGATAAAATAATTGCATCTATAAATTTTGAAGCACCATTTTCTTTAGTAACGGATTATTTACATAAATTTAATATTGGTGATAATATTGAAATAACAAATGAACTTGGTGACTTGAACATTAAACAATGTATTATAGAATATGTAGAATCTTTAGATATAGATAATAAAGAAGAAGTAATAAACAAAACTGTGACTTTATATAATCAATTTACATGAAGTATATAAATTTTAATACATTAAAAATAAGTAATTTTCTATCGATAGGAAAAAAGCCAATTGAAATTCAATTTCAAACAGGGTTAAATATAATTACCGGTGTTAATAAAGATAAAGAAGATAGAAGAAATGGTGTTGGAAAATCAACAATTGCTGATGCTATACATTTTGCTATTTTCGGTGAAACAATACGAGAAGTTGCAAAAGAGTTTGTTGTAAACTCTATAAATAAAAAAAATACATATGTAGAGTTACGACTTTCAATAAATGAAAATAATAAAACAAATAACTATCGAATTGTACGTAAATTAAAACCTACAAAATGCTATCTGTTCGTCGACGACATTGACGTAACTGAAAGTACTATACCCAATACTAGCAAAAAGATAAAAAAAATACTGAGTTGTTCTCCTGAAGTATTTCAAAATTGCGTCATAATGTCGCTCAATACTACATTACCGTTTATGGCGCAAAGAAAAGTTGAAAAGAGAAAGTTTATCGAAGGCATCTTAAACTTAGAAATCTTTTCTGATATGCTTTTAAGCGCTCGGTCTGAATACAACGACGTACAAAAAAAATATGAACACATTACAAAAGACTTCGATCATATAACTAATATCTTTAAACTCCTTCAAGAACAAAAAAATAAAATATTAAGTAATATCGTTGAACAAAAATACAAAATAAATGATAGAATAAAAATTATAAACGAAGATATAGAGCAAAATAAGATAAAGATTAAAGGTATAAATAAAGATTTATATAATAAAAGTAAAGATAAACTAATTTTTATAAAAGACAAATTAAAAAATATACAAAATCAATTAGATTCTATATCAAATAAAATTACTGAACATCGAACTGGAATAAAATTCTACAATAAACAAATTTCAAATATAGGTACGGAAAACGATACCTGTCCTATGTGCCTACACCAAATTACAAACAAAGATAGAGAGCACATAAGACAAGAAAAGGATAAAATTAAAAAAGATATCGATAACTGTGAACAAGATATTGAAAGCTTATTGCAACAACAAAAAGGTATTATCACTCTCAAAGAAGACAATACCGCGGCCGAGGTACAGCTTAATGAATATATATCTACTATAAAAACATTACATAATAACAATAGAGTAACAGCTGCGTATATTAGCAGTCTTAAGAATGATCTTGATAAAAATAAAAACGAATTACAAGAAATAACAAAAAAAGAAACTAACTTAGAAATAAAAGAGCTAAATAACAAACTAAAAATAAAAACAAAAGAAGTAAATGAACTAGAACAAACATCAAATAACATACATTCAGATTTAGAAATTTTAGAAATAGTAAAATATATTCTATCAGAAGAAGGTGTAAAATCGTTTATTGTAAAAAAGATTTTAGATATCTTAAACAGGCGATTATTATACTATTTACAAAAAATGGATGCAAATTGTATTTGTAGATTTAATGAATATTTTGAAGAAGAAATTGTAAACGAAAAAAACGAAGAATGTTCTTATTTTAATTTCTCTGGTGCTGAAAGAAAAAATATAGATCTTGCTATTTTATTTACATTTATAGATATGAGAAGATTACAGGGTGATGTAGCGTATAATTTATTAATGTTTGATGAATTATTAGATAGCTCGTTAGATGAAAAAGGAGTTGAATTAGTGTTGAATATAATTAAAGAACGAATAGATAACCATAAAGAAAGTATATATGTAATCTCTCATCGAAAAGAATCAGTTAAAGCAGCAACCGGAGACGTTATTGTTTTAGAAAAAAAGAATAGCATTACTACACGTGTGGATTTATCCAATAATTAACAATAAATTTATATGATGATTACACCGTTTCAGCATACGAACCGCTTACCGTTTTCTCCGCCTATATCGGTTAGACCGAATTTATGCAATTTGTCGCAAAACCAACGACCAAAAGTCACCGCTGATTCACATACTCACTCTGCACCAGACTTACCGAGAGCAGTAAACTTTTATGCTGATTATTCAGGGTGTGGCCACTGGAGAATGATATGGCCTGAACTACTACTCAATTGCTACGGTAAAGCGAATGTACAAGGCGGTACTGTAATGATAGGAGATAAGAATTTCTACAAAGGGCTTAAAACCATACGAATACAAAGACAAGCAACTAAGTCGCAGCTAGAATATATAAAATGGCTCAAACAGATACAACAAGAATACGGGTTTAAAGTTATATATGAAATAGACGATCTTATCTTTAAAGAGGATATTCCTCATTATAATAAGTTTAGATTTGCGTTTGAAGATCCCAGCATCAGACAAACAAGTATGGAAATTATGCAAATTTGTGATGAAGTTACGGTAACAAATAACTTCATGAAGGAATATTATATAGAAAAAACCGGTAATAAACACGTTACAGTTATACCTAATTTTATTCCAAAACTCTGGATGGATCGGTATTTTGATTTTAATAAAATACGAGATAATTTTGAAAAAAATAAAAGAAAACCGCGTGTAGTTTATTGCGGGAGCGGTGCGCATTTTGATATTGAGAATAGAATTAAACAAAAAGATGATTTCTATCACATTAACGATGTAATAAGAAAAACAGTAGATAAATTTCAATGGGTATTCGTAGGCGGTTTCCCACTGACTCTAAGAGATTTAATTAAGCAAAAAAAAATTGAATATCATTCATGGACTAATCTAGTGAACTATCCTGAATATATAAATAATATGAATGCTACAGTCTTTTATGCTCCGTTAGAAGATAGTAATTTCAATAAAGCAAAAAGTGATTTAAAATTTATTGAATCGTGTGCATTAGGTATCCCGAGTATCTGCCAAGATTTATGTACATATGATTCTGCATTTTTTAAATTTAAAACCGGAGACGATTTAGTAAGTAAAATAGAGATTATAACTAAAGATAATAAAAAATATCTTAAAGAAGTAAAGCGAGCGAGAAATTATATGAAGTCTAGGTGGATGGAAGATAATATTAATTTCTATACCGAATTATATTCATTTCCGTATGGTGATCCAAAAAGAAAAAATCTTAATCGCTTAAACGGAATTAGTTGACTTATTGTTTCATTTTCTCTATACTATAAGGAATGTATAGGAACTTAGCGTACATACCGAATCAACGTGTCATGCGTTTATATACATGGGACGAAAACGGCGTTAGGATTGAAACAGATTGCCCGTATCAACCATATTTCTATTCGGAGACAAATTCAAATCGATATAATGGAACGTCATTATATGGTACAAAACTCCGGAAACATACCGCTAATAGTGAATTAGATAGAAGAAAAAAAATTGAAGATCTCAGCGATCCTAAAATTTATGAAAATATTTCTCCCTATCAACAATTTTTAGTTGATAGGTTTTGGAAAATAAATGAAACAGATGATTTTACTAAATTTCCTCTTAAGATATGGTTTTTCGATATAGAGACATATTCCCCGGACGAGTTTCCAAAACCTGAAGAAGCAAGTCATATGATTAATGTAATTACAGTCTATGATACTGTAGAAAAAATGTATTTTACATGGGGAATTAATAAGTATAAACCAAAATCCAACGACGTAAAGTATGTTCATTGTAAAACTGAAACCGAGTTATTACAGAAATTTTTAGATTTTTATTGCAAAGAACGACCTGATATTTTATCTGGGTGGGCTAGTGAAGTTTTTGATATTCCGTATGTAATTAATCGAGTTAGAAACATACTAGGCGAAGACGCCACTCGGTTATTTTCACCCGTACACGATGAAATTATGAAACCAATCTACCAACGAGTGTATCGTGGTAATTTTGGTAGACAAACATCAAAATACGTGGTTGAAGGAGTATCAATGCTAGATTATCTTGATGTGTATAAAACCTTCAGTCTGGGCATGAAAGACAGTTATAAGCTAGATAACATAGCTCACATAGAACTAGGAGAGAACAAGGTAGATATAGGAGAAACTAACCTTGCCGCACTGTCTATCAATGATTGGAACAAGTTCGTGGATTACAATATTCATGATGTACGGTTGCTAGTTAAGCTTGAAGCTAAGCTTATGTACATGGATCTAGCAAGAATGTTATCATACATAGGATTAACACCGTTTAACGCAGCTCTCGGTACTATTAGTACAGTAAACGGTCGTGCAATTGTTGAAGCGAGAAAGCTGGACCCACCGCGTGTCATTCCAACTTTTATAAAAGTAGATGATAAATCCGGTAAGTATGAAGGAGCATATGTAAGTGAGCCAAAACCCGGATTCCAAGAAAATATTATATCATTTGATGCTAATTCTCTATACCCTAGTGTGATGATATCTCTTAACTTGAGCCCGGAAACTAAAATAGGGAGCATCATTGGTACTGATAAAGATAAAGATAAAGTATATATAAAGACAGTAAATAACAAGGATATTGAGATGTCTTATGGGGATTTTAATAAATGGTGTACTAAGAATGAAATTGCAGTAACAAGAGCCAAAAAACTTTTTTCACAAAAAGTGAAAGGAATTTTCCCGCGCATTACTGATCATTTCTATAACATAAGAAAAGGAAAAAAACAACAATGGACCACGGCTCGTGAACAAAAACACCGATTATCGATAAAGCTTAAGAAAGAGAAAGATAAAAATAAAAAAGCAGAATTAAAGAAAAAAATCAAAGACATACAGTTCAAAATTGATCAACTTTGGATTTGGCAATTTACATTAAAAATTCTTATTAACCGTATTTATGGCTACTTTGGCAATAAAATCTCTGCTATGGCCGATGGCGATATTGCGCGATCAATCACCTTGACAGGGAGAGATATTATAAAACAAAGCAATATTATTTTAAGAAATTATATTAAAAGAAAAACCAATTTAACTGATAAAGATCTTGAAAAAACCGATCCAATCATTTATAATGACACAGATAGTTCATATTGTACTATTACTTCATTACTTGACTACAAAGGAATATCACTACATAAAGATAATAATATTAACGAAGAGGTATATACTCTTGTTCAAGATATAGAAGACAATTTAAACGTTCATATCGAAAAATGGGCAAGAGATACCCTGTTAACCAAGGATCCTAGGTTTGTTTTTAAAAGAGAGTCTATTTGTGATAAAGGTATTTTTTTACAAAAGAAGCGGTATGTCTTACATAAACTTGACGACGAAGGAGTTGTTTGTAATAAATTTAAATACACTGGTGTAGAAGTGGTTCGAACCACTATGCCTAATGCAATTAAACCATATGTGAAAAAGATTATTGAGCATATGATTATGAGTGAAAATCAAAACACTACAAATCAAATCTTCGAAGAGACGTATGAAATTTTTAAGTCATTATCTATAAAAGACATTGCATTTGTAATGGGTGTTAAAGAATATGAAAAATATAGCGTACATACTAAAGGCTGGATGGTCAAAAAAGGAACACCGATTCATGTTAAGTCCTCTATATATTACAACAAGCTTTTAGATTATTATGGTATTTCTAAAAAGCATGAATATATTAGCTCTGGTGATAAAATAAGATATTTTTATACAGTAACTCCTAATAAATTTGGCTTAAATTCGTTGGGGTTTAAGTATGATCTACCTAACGAATTTAATAAAGATTTTAAAATAGACTATGAAAAAATGTTTGAAAAAATCGTATATAGTGTTATTGATAGATTTTACGATAACGTAAACTGGAAATCGTTTAGACCAGGCCAAGCAGTAAACACAGATTTATTTGATTTCTTTAAATTACCCGTTGCAAATTAAGAAAAATATAATATAATAATTACATGGATATCGTTACATATGTTGATAGTATAGGTAGGACTTGTTTTGGAGAGTTAGTAGAACAGACAGATTCAATTTTAAGAGTAAAAGCACCAGCAATGATTATGGTAACTCCTAATGATGCTTCGAATATGAAAGTTGACGTTATGCCGTTATTCTTTACTGAATTTTCTAACGGAGAACCTCCTACCTTTAAATATATAACTTCTCAATATACAGAAGTAGAAACTACTATTTCTGACAAAATATTAATACATTATAATGCTAAAATTAATGTTAAAGCTGAGCCAAATCCGGAGCCTTCTGTAAAAGCCTTATCTGAAAAGGAAATACCTGAAGTAACATTATTCGAGGATTAATATGTCAAAATATGCTGAAAAGGCGTATGATGAAACTCTTGTTAACAAAGCATTCGCTAAGTTACAAAAGCTAAATTCTCACGCAACAACTCTCGAGGAAAATACATTAAGTAATGTAACTGAATGGATTGACACCGGGTGTTTAGTTTTAAACTCTATTCTATCTGGCTCTCTATATGGAGGAGTACCTAAAGGTAGAATAACAATCTTTGCAGGAGAAGCTCAATGTGGTAAAACCTTTATTTTAAATAAAATTCTCGCTAAAGCTCAAAAACAAGGAATGATTCCTATAATATTTGATACCGAGGTTGCTATTGAAAAAGAAGGTGCTGAAAATGTCGGCTTAGATGTTTCAAATGTAAAATATGTTCCTGTTGATACTGTCGAAAACTGTCGTAATCAAATTATGGCATTTTTAGATGGGGTCGAAGAAGAGCCGGGTCTTCACGGAAAATTTATCATATCAATCGACTCTCTCGGAAACTTAGCGTCATCAAAAGAAATTGCCGATGCTGAGGCTAATAAAGGAGCCATGGACATGGGGCTTCGAGCTAAACAGCTTAAATCCATGATGCGTATTATTACATATAAGGCTGCCGTAACTGGTACAACCATTATATGTAGTAATCATACATATGCTGACCCTGGTGCCCTCCATCCTACCCTAGTCAAGCAACAAGCTGGGGGATCTGGTCCTATGTACATGGCTTCTTTATTAGTCCAAATGGCTGCTAAAAAAGAAAGAACAGACGCAGCAAACGATAACGATGAAGCGTTAACTGAAAGCAGAAACTATTCGGGAGTTACTCTTCGAATGTTAACTGTAAAGAATAGATTTATTCCTGCATTTCTACAAGCAGAAGCGTATTTAAACTTTAAAACAGGTTTAGATAAATATTCTGGATTAAAAGATGTTGCTGTGGCTCATGGAGTTATTCAACAAAATGGTTCTACATATAGCATGGGAGATAAAAAATTAGGATACTATAAAAATTGGCGCAAAGACGAGGAAGTGTGGAATAATATATTACCTAAGATAGAATCTTCTATAAATGAGCAATATCGGTATGGTAAAGCCTTACAAGATAGCGCTATATTAGAACAAGACGATGAGTAAAGCCGTAGTACCGATTTCAGGTGGTTTAGATAGTTCAGTTATATTAAGCATAGTAGCACGAGCCGCGTCAGAAGTATATGCAATAACTTTTGATTACGGTCAAAAGCATCGTAAAGAAATCCAATTCGCTGGCTTTCAATTAATTAATTATGACACTATTGAACAACACAAAATATTAGATATACAATTTTTCAAAAAAATTGCTAATACCTCTTCTTTAACAAACAATAAAATTAAAGTCGCTCATACGAAAGATGTTCTAGGGGATGCCCAAACTGTTAATTATGTACCATTTAGAAATATGATGATGTTATCGATTGCTTGTTCATATGCAGAATCTGTTGGAGCAGAAACGGTGTATCATGGATCCGCTCTTGTAGACAGTCAAGCAGGATATTGGGACGGTAGTGCAGAGTTTTTAGAACAAATTAATCATTTAACTGCTTTAAACCGTAAAAATAGAATTAAAATAGAAGCGCCATTAATTAATCTATCCAAAAAAGAAATTATCAGTCTCGGACTAGATAACGGTGTAAGATTCGAAGACACTTGGACGTGTTACGAAGGAAAAGAATTAGCATGTGGTTATTGTACTGCGTGCAGTTCTCGTATACAAGGATTTTTAGACAATAAAATGAAAGACCCAATTGAATATGAACGAACAGATATACCGTGGTAAAGAATTAGAATATTCTGATATTTTATTAGTACCAAAATACAGTCAATTAGATACTCGAAACGCTGCTGACACATCTTTTAAGTTAGGAAAGTTTTCATTTAACCTACCAGTAGTTCCGTCTAATATGAAAACCGTAATAGACATCGAACTCTGTAAGCAATTAGATGATAATAATTATTTTTATATTATGCATCGGTTTGATAATGTATTTGAAGCAGTACAGAAACTTAATGACCTTAATTGTAATTGTGTAAGCGTTAGTATAGGAGTAAACCGAGATTCATATGAGCAATTAGAAGCTATTATACTTAATAAATATAAAATTGATATTATTACAATTGATGTAGCTCACGGTCATCACCAAAAAGTCGGTAATATGATTGAGTTTGTTAAAAAATATTTTCCTAATTCAATAGTTATTGCCGGTAACGTTGGAACATACGATGGGTTTCAATTTTTAGAAGATGCAGGAGCAGATGTTATTAAAGTAGGAATTGGATCTGGAGTTATTTGTACTACGCGGTATAAGACCGGGTTTGGTACTCCTATGTTTTCAACATTATTAAAAATTAGCTCACATAAACCAAAGGCTAAAATAATGGCAGACGGTGGATGTAAAGAATTTGGAGATATTGCAAAAGCTTTAGTTGCTGGAGCGGATTGCGTAATGGCTGGATCTTTTTTTGCAGGGTGTATTGACTCACCCGCAAAACATATTAACGGACGTAAGCAATATTATGGTAGTACGTCGTATACTCAAAAAAGAAATAAATTAAATTTTGTTGAAGGTAAACAAATAGAAATAGACTTAGCACCAGAATATAATATTAGATTAACAGAAATCGAAAAGGCTCTTAAAAGCTCTATTTCATATGCAGGATGTAAAGATTTAAGTTGCCTAAGTGATACAAAGTTCATACAATTAAAGTGATATGTGTGGAATTTTTGGCTCAACTGATATTAAAACCTTTAGAGAGTTATCTACAAAAAACTCTGAAAGAGGTAATTTTGTACGTAGTGTAACAATGATATTCCCGGGAGGAATGAAAAACGACATTCGAGTAGCAACAAAATACGAACAAGATTTTGATAAACATATAGAAGAAAACCCTTTTTGTATATATTATCTAGGACATGTACAATCTCCTACATCAGAAATTAGAACATTTGATGCTGATACTTCTCACCCGTTTACATATAAAAATACATATTTAGCGCACAATGGAGTATTACAAAATTTTAATGAATTAAAAGAAAAATATGAACTTAAAGGTAAAACAAATAAGGTTGATAGTAGCGTAATATTACCGTTGATATATATGTCTGGTATTAAAAACGCATTATCAGATCTTGAAGGTACATTTGGATGTTGGATGTATTCGCCAAACATGGGTAGATTACAAATTTTTAGATCTGGGTCAACATTATTTACTGATGATAAATCTTTTAGTTCAATTCAACTACCTGGATGGAAATTAGTAGAAGAAGGAATAATATATGAGTTTAATTTTAGTAAAAATAAATTTTTAGAGAAACAAACGTTTGAATTAAATTCTCCATTTTTTATATGAAAACTTTAATAGCAGTGGCTACGCAAGCTACAACAGTTAAATTCAAAACTTCTAGATTATTTAAAAGCTTAGAGTTACATGAAAATAATACTGTAACTACGTTTACCCTACAACCCACATATAAAAATATTAACGGATTATGTGCTGTTTATAATAATTATCTTACACCAAAGAATCTTAAAAAATATGATTGTATTTTATTTGTTCATGATGACGTATTCATTGATAGTATAAATTTTTTAAAAGAAATTCGTAATTCATTTAAACGAGGGTTTGATGTTGTTGGAGTAGCTGGAGGTAGTAAATTACAAATCGAAAAGCCTTGCTTATGGCATATAATGTGTAAGCCGACTACTATATCCGGAATAGTATCACATTATGATAATAATACAGATTATCGTCCAACTATATTTGGCAATACACCTAGAGAAGTAATATTATTAGATGGTGTATTTTTAGCTATTCGGACTAAATCTATCGCAAAGGAAAAAATAAAATTTGATACTAATATAAAAGGATTTCATCATTATGATTTAAAATTTTGCTTAGACTGTCATTTAGCCGGGTTGCGCTTAACTACTGCCCCTATTCACATTATTCACGAATCTCCTGGGCTACTCAACCACACAGAAGAGTATAGCAAATCCGAAGATTACTTCTATAATACTCTGCTAGAATATGCTAACAAACGAAAGTAATTATTTAGACATAGATCTCGAATATTTAGAAAAAGTAGTTTTTAAGAATTGTCTTGAAGATGAACTTTATTTAAATTCTGTTATTGATAATCTTAATTATAAATTCTTTAAAAATAAAGATTTTCAGCAAATAATTAAAATAATACAAGCTCTTTATCAAAAAAACAACAGACGTCCTACACGTACAGAATTAGAATTATATCTAAACACTTCACAACTTAAAGAACATTATCAATCAAGTAAAAAAATTACTGACGGTCTAAAAGTAGAATTATCTAATGATATTCTATTTTCGTATACAGAAAAATTCTTACAAGAACAAGCTGTATTTAATACATTCTTAGAAATTGTTGATAATAAAGAAAGGAATGTAAAAAGTATTCATGATAAATTTTCAAAAGCATGTAATATTTCTATTACTACAAACGTAGGTCATAATTATTTTAAAGATGTAGAACAACATATCACTGATCTAACAACGCGTGAAGAAAAGATTAAAACTGGATGGGAATGGCTTGATACCAGATTAGGAGGAGGTTTCTTAGAGCAGGGTCGTAGTATGTATATATTTGCAGGCCCTACTAATGTAGGTAAATCTATATTTTTAAGTAATATAGCAAGTAATGCCGCCGCAGAAGATAAAAATGTTTTAGTTGTTTCTCTTGAAATGTCAGAAATGATTTACTGTAAAAGAATTACATCTAAACTTACTGGATTACCTATAAATCATTTAGATGATCATTTAGAGGAATTAAGAGAAAAAGTAGGTAAATTTAAAATGACTCATCCTAGAGCAAATATAATAATTAAAGAATTTGCTCCGAGTTCAATTACACCACTACAATTAGAAGGATTTATAAAAAAGTTAATAAATAAAAAATTTAAACCTGATATCATAGTACTTGATTATTTAAATCTTTTAGCAAGTACATATGGTAATAATTCATACGAACGTATTAAAAGTATTTCTGAACAAATAAGAGCAATGTCATATACTTTTGAATGTCCTATTGTATCCGCTACACAAGTAAATAGAACAGGATACGGAAACAATGCTAACGGTCCTGGGTTAGAGGCTATTGGAGAGAGCTATGGATTAGGAGCTACTGCAGATGTTATTGTAAGTATTTGGAGAACAGAAGAAGACGAGGAAGATAATGCACTTCATATGGGTATTATTAAAAACCGTTTTGGCTCTAATACAGGTAGCACTAGAGTTTCTATAGATTACAATACTCTTACTCTTACAGAAAATACAAGCCTCAATGTTAATGAAGATGTTAACACTGCGGAAAATGACGCTGTACAATTCGGAAGAGTAATGTAAATATTGGCAATGGCGAAGAATGAAATAATTTTTACTGATCTTGACCTCGACGGATGTTGTAGTTATTTAATTTATACATGGTTTAAACAAGTTAAACCAAAAGCTGTAACATTAAAAGTTTCTAACATACGCGAGAAATTATTAGGCTGGCTTAATTACAATAAAATTGAAGATTATAAAAGGGTATATTTCTTTGACTTGGACACTACAGAAGTTAAAGATTTAATAGATAAAAATAATGTACTTATTTTTGATCACCACAAATCCCATGAAGATGATTATTCATTTGCTAAAACATATATTGATGTAAACCAAACATCATGCAGTAAACATTTATATCAAATACTCAATCACATATATCCAAACATAAATCTAACTAACGAACAAAAAAAACTAATTACATTTGCTGATGATTATGATTGTTATGAATTAAAATATCCTGAAAGTAATAAATTAAATTTTTATCTTTGGTATAAAAATGGTGATAAATTACAAAATTTTATTAATGATTTTGAAAATGGATTTTTTGGTTTCACAAATGAACAAAATAAAATAATTAGTTATCATTTTTATAAATTTAAAAAAATGAGAGAAAGTATAGATTTGTTTAAAGCGAAACTTTCTATAGCAGGAAAACAATACAATTTTATTAGTACATTTGCCAATGAATATATTAATGACCTAGGTCAACATATAGTTGATACTTATGAATGTGATGTATGTATGATGATTAATTTAAAAAACAATAGAGTATATCTTCGTAGAAATAGAAATATAGACTTTAATTTAAGTAAATTTGCAAAAAAAATATGTGACGGAGGAGGTCATGAATATGCAGCCGGTGGTGTATTAAACGATAATGTACTAACTTTAAGTAAGCAATTTGAACCGTTAAATGGATGATCCATATACAATTTTAGAAAAAAAAGATAATATACATATATTTTTATCTTTATGTAGTTTTATTTCTATCTGTGAAAATAAAAAAATTAATCTTGCAAATGTGTTTTTATTAGTTCTCAAAGAAAATAGATATAGAGAGTTATTTAAAAAATTATTAGAATTGGATAGTAATTATGATTTAATCAAAATATTCTTACATCATGAACCATATTTATATAAAAGTAAATATATAACTAAATTTCTTAAAAAAAATTCTATAGACTTATGAGTACATTATCAGTGTTTGAAAAGAACATATATAATATGTATCTTAAAGCTGCTAGAAATAATAAAGGGTTCACTCCTCGAAAAGACTTTCAAAAATTAGATGATACAAAATATACTTTACTCAAAAAAATATCACATATTTTAAAAAACAAAAAAATAGAACCAACTATTTTTTTTGATGCACCATATAAATTATATTCAGAAAAATATATACCTCTTAATTTTTACAGTACATTCAATGCTATTTCTACATATAAGAAATACACAACAGAGATAGAATTAACAAACCCCGACCACCAGTTTAATATTAATAGACTAAGAAATAGCTTTAAATTTATTTACGATACATGTATTGAGCGTGAGTTAACAAGTTGCAATCAATATCTCGACACTCAGTCAGGAATATATCCTGATTTTATTTTAGATTTAAAACAAGGTGATATCACTTATTATTCTTTACTATCACTTAATATATCAGAAAAAAATATTAAGCTAGAAAAAAATATAGTTGAATTTGTATGTGATAGCTTTTATAATACTCTAAGTAGTTTGAGATCGAGATATACATTTTCGAAAAAAATCAAACCTTTGGGAATAAAATTAACTAATACTATAAATAAAATATTAAAAAGAAAATGACAACGAATATGTTTGAATCAATTAGAGGCGCGATGGCCAAGACCTCGCAACAGAATTCAACTAGCAATATTATGCGATTGAAGCCTGGTAACACATATGTATTACGACTTGTACCTTTTGTGAAAGATCCTAGTAAGACATTTTTTCACTATTACTCACATGGATGGGTTAGTGAGATGACAGGACAATTTCAAAGTGCAATTAGTCCACAAACATGGGGAGAAAGGGATCCTATTGCAGAGGCTCGATATAGGCTTTCCCGTACTGGCTCTGAAGAGGAGAAAGAAAAGGCGAGAGCTTTAAACCGTAAGGAAAATTGGCTCGTTAATGTTTATGTAGTAAAAGATCCAGATAATCCCGAGAATGAAGGTAAAGTGAAAATTCTCAGATTCGGTCGACAATTGCATAAAATTGTAATGGAGGCAATGGAAGGAGAAGATGCAGATGAATTCGGTGAAAGGATCTTTGATCTTTCGAAAGAAGGTTGTAGTTTTCGAGTTAAAGTTGAAGAGCAAGGCGGGTATCCGACATATGTAAGTTCTCGATTTGCTAGTCCTTCTCAAATCTCAGGAGTAACAGATAGTACTATTAAAGATGTTTACGATCAAACATTTGATTTAGAGAATGTTTTTCCTGTTAAAAGCTATGATGAACTGCAAACAATGCTCAATGAGCATTATCATGGAACGACAGATACTACTGAAAGCAGTGATCCTCAACCACCCGCAAATACATCAGTGGAAGAGGATGACTTAAATTTTGATGACTTAGAATCAACACCAAAAAATGATTCTAAATCATCTGCTATTGACGATGATAAAGTTAAAGAACTGCTTGATACATTAGAATAAAACATGGATCTCAACGAGGATGATACAGTAAAAATGTTTGTTCATCAAATGAACACTCACGCAAAATCTTTGAATAAAGATATTATTCAAAAAAGTGCAACAATGCAAAACATTCCAGTTGACAATAAAATATATGAAGCTCCTGAACCTGCGCATCAACCGCCACGACATCAACCACCACAGCAACTATATCAACAACCGACCGTGGTACCGCCACAAATGACTGGAGATCCCGCTCTATTAAATAACCTGATAGAGCGGGTATCTTCTGTTGAAAAACAAATCACTAAATTTATAAACTTAATTGAACGCCGAGTTGCAAAAAATGCAAAAGAAATTAATATACGAATCAAATTAGACAATGATTCTACCAATAAAGAATAAAGATAATTTTATTCAAAATTTTCTTAATCCCGTATCAAGATTAAACTCATCCGCAACGCTGAATGTATGCGATAATATATCAACTATTGTTCATAATAATTCTAATATTTTTCTTAAAGCAATATATGATATAAGCTGGGATGATCATCCAGAAGAAAGTACTATATGTCTACCAGATACAGTAAAATTAATTAAAATTTTATCGTGTTTAGATGAAGATAATATACATCTTAAAATAGAAAAAAATCATATAAAATACGATAGTAAATATAACAGATTTACATATCATTTATTTGATGATAGTCTAATTAATAGTAATCCTTTCGATTTTAACAAAATTAATAATATTACATTTGATACAAAATTTAAATTAACAAAAGAAAAAAATAGTACGATATTAAAAGCATTACCGTTTGTAACAGAATCTAGCAAAATATATATTAAAACTGAAAATACAAATGTATATGCTGAATTATCAGATAAAAAATTACAAAATGTAGACAGCTATACCACTCTATTAGCAGACTCTTATGATGGAGAGGATTTAGATTATGAGCTAATTTTAGATATAGAATTATTTAGACTCATATCTACATTGAATTTTAATAACGCAATTGTTAATATAAATAACCAATATAAAATGCTCATGGTGAAAATTAACATTGATAATAGTGACTTAACATTTGTTAGTACAAGTTATAAGAACTAATGAAAAATAAAGTTACCACGTGTGGGTATTTTATCAAACGATTAAGAGATAACGGATATACTGTAAATAGAATTTTTTCTGATTATACTTCTGAAGATCCGCGGCGGTGGACAATAATGATTAACCCGATAACAAATGCCTTATATATAACTTGTTATGTTAATTATGACTGGAGTGGAGATTCTAAGTTTGAGCTAAATGACGGCAATCACTTCAAAAACTTTCATTTAAGAACAGATAGTATGGAAGTTATTATGACTAAATTAATTGAAAAAGATATTACACCTAATGAAAAAAGTAATTCCTAACCATAAGAATTTTGATAATTTATTAAAATCTAGTATTAATGCCGCTGAGTCTGTTGAAATAGAAGAGCAAGATATGTCATTTATTAATGACTATTTAGCAGAACATTTAAAATCATTTATACTATTAGGATATGATCTTAAAGGAGAGAGTGTAGTAATTGTTTCTGGTAAAACACCTCAAGATTACGATGCTATAGAAACATTATTAAGACGAGTAGGAAATATAGAATTTTTTAAAGACGTACAAGAACAAAAAACAGATGAATAAGATAATTGTTTTAGGTAACGGTTACATTGGAAGTAAGGCATATAAGTATCTCTTTGATACTATCGGAAATATACATGACATAGTTCATTTATCAAATTACAAATATAATGCACCAGAAGGCTTAAAAGAAACATTATTCAATAACTTATTATCTGAATTTCGTGGTTCACAAGGTAAATGGATAGTTAATTGTGTCGGATATACTGGAAAACCAAATGTAGATGCTTGTGAAGAAAATAAACAAATATGTTGGGACTTAAACGTAACATTTCCTACTGTCTTAGCCCAATTCTGTAAGCAATACGGTATAAAAATTATTAATGTGAGTTCTGGATGTATATATAACGGTCCAGAGAATGTACTATATACAGAAAAAGATGATCCAAATTTTGGATTACTTAACTCTGATAGTAGTTGGTACAGTAAAACGAAACATGCAGCAGAACTATGCTTACAGAATTTCAATAACGTATATACTCTTCGAATAAGAATGCCTGTTTGTAATGATTTTAACGCATCAAAAAATTACTTATGTAAAATTTTAAAATATAATAATATTCTTAATGAAGTAAACTCTAAAACTGTTATTGAAGATTTACTTCTTGTAATTAATAAAATTATTAATATTGAAGATTTACCAGGTGGTATTTATAACTGTGTAAATCCTAAGCCTCTTTCAACAGCACAAGTTTGTGAAATCTTAGATAGACACGGACTATGGAATCCAAATTGGAAGTTTATTGATTATAATGAATTAAAACAACATATCGTTGCAAATAGATCTAATTGTATTTTATCAACAGATAAATTAAAAGTACACGGATTAGATATGCCACCAGAAAAAGAATCATTACTTAGAATATTAAGCGAAAAAGAAACATATGAAGAATAATATATTACTCCTTACATATCACAGTACGTCTGCAGGGTCAGATTATCATGAATTAATGATACATACTGGACCTCGTTTTACAAAATATGCGCATTTTAATAATTATGATTATAAACATGATGTAATTGATACCTCAGACCCAGGAATCTGTCGCCTACAAAAATTAAATGTAATTAATCAACAACTTCAATATGATTATCAATATATAATATATTCTGATATTGATATTTTTATTAAAGATACAACATATGATATTTTTAATGAATCACAAAATACACCTGGTCGTCGCTATCACTCACTACATAAAGATATAACTATATCTAAAGATTTTAATGGATTATGTGCAGGATTCATGATTGTAAAAAATACAAAATTTAGTAAACAATTTTTTAATACTTGCGAATTCTTAAAACCAACTACAATATCAGAATTACCGAAATCTCAACAGAGCCCGGGCGATCAAGAACTAATAAAACATTTATATTGTGAATATCCAAATGTTCGAAAAAACATAGATCCAGATTTAAGTGAAAAAATAGTATCAAATAATAGGTCTTCTGAACTGACCAAGAAAAAAAGTTTTGCGCATCATTTTTGGTGGCGAAATCGATCTCGTGACGCCATAAAGGATGCCATTATTTACATGGAAACTTATGAAAAATAAAAATATATTAGTAACAGGCGGTTTAGGATTTATAGGAAGTCATTTTGTTGAACTATTATATAAAAAATGTAAAAATTGCAAAATAACCATAGTAGATAGTTATAGTTATTGTGTATCACAAAACACTGAAGATTACCTATGGGATTTATATAAACATACTGCTGGTCATAGCAATAAACTAGATATAATCTATCAGAGCATCTCAGATTTTAAGCTTGGAAAACCTCGAGCAGTATATGATTATATTGTAAATTTTGCAGCGGAATCCCACGTAGATAATAGTATTAAAGCCGGTGATATTTTTATCGATAGTAATTATGTAGGTGTATATGAATTACTCAAACAACTACCAGACACCACAAGATTTCTTCAAGTAGGGACAGATGAAGTATATGGTAGCTTACAATTTAATTCAGACCCAAGCGAAGAATATAGTTTATTAGAACCATCATCTATATATTCAGCAACAAAAGCTGGAGCAGATTTATTAGCGCTATCCTTTCACAAAACATATAAAAAGGATATTATTATAACAAGATGTACAAATAACTTCGGACCCAGACAATATTCCGAAAAATTTATTCCGGTTATTGCTTACAAAGCTAATAATAATGAGCAAATTCCGGTATATGGAAAGGGTAATAACATACGTCAATGGATATATGTCAAAGACCATTGCGAAAAAATATATAACGTATTACTGCAAGGAGATGCAGGAAAGATATATAACCTTGCTCCTGACTCAGAATACCATTCAGAAATATCTAATATTGAAATTGTGGAGATAATTTTGACGATTTTGAAAAAACCTAAAAGGTTAATTAGCTATGTTGAAGATAGAAAAGGTCATGATCTTAGATATAGTTTAAGAGATTCAATGTATAGGGATATGATGATTCAAGCTGGTAAACAATTAGAATTTTCTGAAACTCAAAAAACATTTGCCGATGATTTAAGATACACTATAATGTGGTATATTGAAAATGAAAAATGGTGGGACAAATAATCTTATAATAGACGGTAACAATCTATTATATCGAATTTTCTGGACTAATAATTTTAAATTAGACGAAGCAAACAGTCCCGGACAAGTATTTCTATTTTTACGATCCTTAAAATCTTATGTAGATAAGTTTCAGCCAAAAGAAATTTATTGTACGTGGGATAAAAAACTAGAATGGCCTTCTACTAATTTCAGGAATGAAGTTATTACTGTAGAATATAAAGCAAATAGGGACGATGACAAATTTAAAAACGTACATGAGTACTCAGAAAAAATACAAGAAATTATTGCTTTATTAGGAGTACATAATATGTACCCGCTCAGAATGGAAGCCGATGATCTCATGGCATGGCTATCAACACATTTACCCGGAAAAAACGTTATAATAACTACTGATAAAGATCTATTACAAACAATATCTGCTGATACAAGAATTTATAGTCCTATTAAAAAGAAAGAAGTTACACTGCAAAATTTTGAAGAATATACAGGTGTATGTAAAGAACAATATTTGAACTATAGAGCAATTACAGGAGATAAATCTGACAATATTCCAGGAATCCCTAGATATGGATTAGCAAGGTTTAAAAAATTAGACTTAACGAAATTAACAGAAGAACAGCAAATTATTTATGAAAGAAATATAAAATTAATGGACTTGTCAACTGGTTATGATTATTATCCGGATGAAGTACCTGTATACGAAGAACAATTAAATAATTGCAAAAACAATAAAAGTAATTATAATAAATTTATAGAAGAAGCAAAGAAATTAAATATGTGGTCTATTGTAAGAAATTATTCTTCATGGCGAGAGTCATTTAATAATAATGAAAATATAATAAATATTATTAAGAAGGCGATAAAAAATGCAAAACGTTGAATTTAAAAAAAATCCTAATAATATTATGGGACCAGCTGGTAATACAATTACTCCTATAATGAGAGAAATTAGAATAGGTAATGAAATACGTACTGAAGCGCATTATACTGATCCTCGAACAGGACAATTTATTACAAAACATATAGTTGATGTTCGACCAGTAGATGAAGCTAAGTGAAGTAATACCTCAAGAATATATTGTTGAGAAATTTTATCAATACGCTGGGTATCCTAAGTATAAAAAATTAACTAATGTATATGAAGGTGGCTGCCCTATCTGTAGAGAAGGGAGATCTTGGAATAAAAAGAGACGTCTTTATTATATAGTAAAAGAAAATCATATTTTTTGTCACAATTGTGGATGGAGTGGGTCTCCTGTAAAATGGGTTCAAGAAGTAACAGGTAAGAATTATATTGATATAATTAATGAATGTAAAGATATAGATGTATTTAACATTCCTGTTAAAACAGAAGATAAATTAACTCCCGATAAACCACCACAGTCTCTTCCTGGGGATTGTATTAATTTATATGATAAAGCTCAATGTAGTTTTTACAGTCATGAACCGATGATAACACATGCTATAATTACGTGTAAAGAAAGAAGACTATTAACAGCAATTAATAAACCTAAATCCTTATGGTTTAGTAGAAATGATTTTGTACATAAAAACAGAATAATAATACCATTTTACGATAATAATAAAATTGTATTTTATCAATCAAGAAAATTAAAACAAAATAAAAAAGATACAAAACCAAAATATCTTTCAAAAATAGGAGCTGATAAAACAATATTTAATATTGATAATGTAGATAATACTTTAGATTATATATTTATTTTTGAAGGTCCAATAGATAGTTTTTTTGTTAAAAATGGTGTTGCAGTAGGTGGTATTAGTAAGGGAAAATCTTGTTTTACTAAACGACAAGAACAGCAAATAATACAAAAACCATTTCATAAGCGAATATGGGTACTGGATAATCAATGTTGCGATCAAACTGCAAAAGAAAAAACTCAATCATTACTTAGTCAAGGAGAAAAATGTTTTATATGGCCTGAAGAATTATCACAATATAAAGATTTTAACGACTTGTGCATAAAAATAAACCGTGATGAAATTTCATCACGGTTTATAATTAAAAATAGTTACAATGAGTTAAAAGGTAAACTATTACTCTCTCAATTATAATTAAATTGGTCTCCCGAAACCATACCACTGATGACCTGGACCTACTATAACTCCAGATGATAAACGCCGCTTTTCACCTGTCGGAGCCGCAGGCGCAGGCGCAGGCGCAGGCACTGCGGGCGGAGTCCATGCCGCTAATGCTCGTTCAGCTGCTTTTCTTGCTCCTTTTGCTTTACCATACGTCTCCTCTAATGCATCAACTTCAGCCTGCTCATCGTCAGTCATTTTCGGGGCATCTGCTCCTGGTATAGCGCTTTTCCAAGCAGCTCGTGCTGTTGTTGCCACTGCTGTCGTTTCATCTACCGCTTGTTGTAATTCTGCTTTAGTTGCCATAATATTTTAATTATTTATGTTTTTCTATATAAAGGTTTTTGAAAATTTGATTTAAACTAGCTAATCTTTCACATACATCAAGAATCTCACTTTTCGTAGCATCTGAAACATCAGCAAAAATAGTACCTACTTTATTATCATTTCTTAATTTACCTAATACACTAGAAATACCACCGTTAAGATATTGTAATACTTCATCAATATTACCAATCCATTCCTGTAAGTCTGAAAGCTCTTGTTGTTCATTAGGGTTTTGATCTATTACATCTTCAAAATCTTTAGCATGCTCTGGCTCATCTAAAGCATTTGCAAAAGATTGTTGATCATCACCCGGTTCTGCATCAACTGCAGGAGCTACATCAGGAGTGGCAGCACCAAATTCATCTTCCTTAAGTAAAGATAAAAATTTATTTTCAAACTTTCCCATGTAACTATTTATTAAATACTTATGATGAAAGGCATACTTTTTGAAGATTTATATAAGTACACTAACAAGTACTGGAAAGACGTAAAGTCTAGACACGTTCGACCTACTACAAAAACATTAGCTGATATTGCAAAAGCTAGTCCTGAGACCTATAATCAAGTTAAAGCTGAGCTAGTCCCATTCCCAGGTGATCATTTAATCGAACAACTTGGTAGTGCTTTTAAAAGTATATCAGACGCCACAGGGCTAATAACTCAGCTTTTCGAAAATCCTTCCATACACTTAGACGAAAAAATTGTAAAATCCGCAACTTTAAAGTTGCAAAAAATTCAAGATCTTATAAAATCTGTATCGGAAGATTTAGATCATGACGAAACAGATAGTTAAAAGTTTATTTATTGTATTTTCAATTTCAATTTCAATAAGCAGTATAGCAATATTATTTTATCCCTCTCTTACAACATTCTTAAAAGTTGCAATTGGAACAACTGGACTACAGATATTATTCTTTTTTCTATATAATAATATTCTTAGATATATCGCTCATTTAAATCTTGAAAAAGAAGCATTACATTTATCTCAATTAGCAGAACAAAATCGAATATTAGCTGAATGTCAAGGATGTAAAAAGATGAATAATGTATACGTAATTCTAACTGATGAAAATGAATTTAACTGTGAAGAATGTAATGCCCTTAATAAAATAAAAATTGATATTAACACTATACTACCAACTACAATGATTTATGAAAAATAACTCATCAGCCGACCGCGAGATAAAACAATATTCACAATTAGCGAGATGGTTGTGCTTATATGAGGCGGTAAATATTATCTCAGACAAAGCAGAAAAAATGGGACACAAAGGAGACTGTTTAAAGCCTATTCCTATTAACAAATATATAAATGAAAGATATCACTCTGTACTAAAAGACGTAGAATATGAATTTAGTAATAATCTCCATACACGTCATCATTAGTTCCATAATCAAAATAAGACGTTTGCTCTGTATCTAAATCATTAATATAATCGGTTTCTAATGCTGTTAATGAACCGACCCCAGACGTATCAGTAACTTGAGTTGATTTTGATTCAGCTGTTAATCCTGGTAAGAATGTATGATCATTTCTTCTTGCACGTAATCTAAATACATAATGTCCTTGAAGTTGATTTATTTCTCCGACCATTTGATCTATGCGTTCTGTAATTTCAAATATTTTACCATCTTTTCCTCCCGGTCGATCATCACCATATTCAGTTAATTGAAATACATCTCCTGCGTTAGGCATAGTAACAGAAGCACTAGCATAATTAGAAGATAGAGTTTGTTGATAAGACTCAATATCTATTACAGCTGCTAACTCATCATCTGATACTAACCCGTATTGTGAATATGTTATCATTCCGTCTGTTAAATCTATTAACATAGTAAGTGTTTGCGGAGTTTGATATCCTTCATACGGGTTTTCACCATATACTTTATCCGTATTAGCTAAATTAAATTTACGTATATAATAATTTACTTGAGTACCATATAGCCGTATTTGCTCTTTCCACCATCTTTTATACGTTTGATTCCGCTCAGTTGTATTAAGGTCTTTATTATTAAACCTAGTAGTATCTTTAGCGTCACTATGATAGTTAACTGCAGTTACTGTATCTGTACTCCATCCGGGCATTATTTTTTAATATAATATTGATTATTTGCAACATACATTGTTATTCCTGTATTACCTAAATTTCTAGATCCAGTCTCCTCAAGATCTGTAATTTTAAATAATTGTTTTATCTCTTGAGCTTCTTGATCATTTAAAAGCCGCACACCTGTTTGTGATGCTTTTAATGCTTTTAATTTATGAGGATATCTAGCATCAGTGCGATGACTAGCAGGTAACAAATTTTGATGTGTTCTATTAGAGCCTGTACTTCCTCTTAACTTATATAAATCCTTACACCCTAAAGCTTCAAGAAATTTTCGAGTAAATAACATTTTAAGTATTTAATAAAAAAAGCCCCCTACATATGTAAAGGGCTCTCAAAGGTATTATGTATTTTTAATTATTTTAGGTTTTAGAATTTGCCTTTAATGGTCCAGGCTTTCCAGATGGATGTTTTCCTCCAGCCTTACCAACTGTTTTTCCATCTGTAGTTGGCTTACCAGTTGACGCCGGATCATCTGTAACTTTTGCGTCTGCTGAACCACGTCCAACTCCACCTAAGCTATCAGCTGCAGGATCTGTGGCCTTACCTCCACCATCAGAAGGATCCTTGCCAACTGTTTTTCCGTCACTGGTCGGCTTACCTGTTGACTGTTCGTCTCCTTCTTCAACCGTATCAGTGCTCTCGCGTCGAAATCCCTCATCAGGTACCTCATCGCCTCCACCGATCTCATCCTCGTCTCCCCCAAGCTCATCTTCAGGAGCTGGTAATTGATCAACCACTGCCTTTAATGCATCGGCTTGATCTGGAGTTAGTGTTACAGTGATTTCCTCACCGCCAAGTTCGTCTCCGAATTCGTCGCCAACACCGAGATCGTCGGCACCCGGAAGACCGAGTTCGAAGTCGTCGTCTTCGCTCATAACTTGCTCATAAAGTTTATCAAATATTGATTTATCTTGTGACATAATATTACCTTTGTTAGAATTATTTATACTATCCTCAACAACTTTCTTCTCTTTTTTAGTATTTTTTTCTTCCTCTTCTTTAGGCTCCTGTAAATCATCATCTACATTCTCTGTGGACGACTTAACATCTTTTGTATCAACTTCACCTTTCGGTCGTTGTGTCTTTTTATCTACCTTCGCTCCAACAGATTCATCTGGTTGTTTAAACGACTCACCGTCTTCTTCATTTAATTTAGATTTTAGTGAAAACCCTCGCGAACTTGAAGATAATCGACTTTCATACTCAGACATTATATTTGTAAATTTCATAACTTTCTTTTTCTCCTTTAATGTAACTTTCTTTCTCTCAACTTTACGAGGTGAGTCCGTAGTACCAATACTTATAGCCGCCTCTCGCTTTACAACTGCGTCTCGTTTAACCTCAATTGCATCCCTAACAGCTGCTAAATTCACATACTCCCCATCAAGATCAAGAATTACAAAGTCATCATCTTCGCCCTCAACTTCCACTATATCTCCAACCTCTAAAGGCTCGGAATCTAAATAATCACCACTATGACGAGAAGGATCACCGAATTCTGCCTCATCACCAAAATCTGGTCCTA
>Ga0209128_1000415_pt1 | contig 32085 bp, 13 predicted proteins | sample ETNvirnome_6_100_FD_184072 | JGI IMG/M metagenome (GOLD analysis project Ga0209128, IMG submission 184072) | Marine viral communities from the Pacific Ocean - ETNP_6_100 (SPAdes) (version 2) | ecosystem: Environmental > Aquatic > Marine > Oceanic | place: Pacific Ocean | collected 2013-06-19
GTGTTTATCCTGATGATGCAAAGTATCCGCTGTCCGAAGAACAAATACACAATGGAATTCCGCATCATACCAACTTTGCATATGCCCATGCAAAAAGGATGCTAGACGTTCAGTCGCGTGCTTATAGAATACAGCATGGATGCAATTTTGTAACAGCAATTCCTAATAATATTTTTGGACTGCACGATAACTTTGATTTAGAAAACTCTCATGTTATTCCTGCAATAATAAGAAAAGTCTACGAAGCCAAACAGCAGAATAAAAACGTTGTTTTATGGGGTGATGGAAACGCACTCAGAGAATTTACTGACACTGACGATTTAGCAAAGATTTTATTATTTGTTATGGAGTCTTATAATGATCCCGCATCTATTAATATAGGAAATACAAATGAAATTTCTATAAAAGATACTGTCAACATTATAGTTGATATTTTAGGGTTTAAAGGTGAGGTGGTTTGGGATACGTCAAAACCTAAAGGACAATATCGCAAGCCAATGGACAATTCAAAATTAATTAAGCTTGGATGGGATGTAACAAGTTTCACTGATTTTACAACTTCGTTGGAAAAAACTTGCCAGTGGTTTGAGGATAGCTACCCAAATGTTCGTGGTATAAATTAAAAAGGAGAAAAAAATGACACATAAATTATCAAATCAAGCAGTAGGGTCACTAATGATGGCACTTCAAAAAGGCTTATTGGAGAAAATTGATATTACTGAAATTTTACAGGGGTTTGAGTTAGTAGATACAGATGATGGTCTTGTCGTTCAAAACCCTCCGATACTTCAGCTTTCACAAGACGACAAAGAAGAACAAGTGGATGCCTAAATATGTTTATTTTTGTAAAGAATGTAAAGAAACTTTTGAAACAAGACACTCTTTGCAAAAAACATGCACAATTTGCGAAATTTGTGGCATTAAGGGTGAGATGGTAAGAAGACCTACCCCTTTCTTTTTAAGTAAAAAAGCTTCTAATTTAGACACAAAATCAACGCCTGGACAGCTAGTGAATGCTGTCATCCAAGAAACTCAAGAAGATTTGAAAGAAGAGAAGGCAAAACTAAGGAGCCGAACATATGATAGAAAGTAATTTATTGATTATAGTTTTTGTGCTATTGTTTATTGTATCTGTATTTTTTAATGTAGTATTGTATTTGTATTCTCGCCAAATGTTGCTCAAAGTATATGCGGCGGCTGAAGAAGCTTCAGATATATTTACACAATTAGATACATTTCAAGAGCACATTCACTCGGTACATGAAATGCCAGTTTTTTATGGAGATGAAACGTTACAGGGATTGATGGATCATTCGAAAGAATTAATAAACTTCTTAAGTAGATATGAGAACGTTTATTCATTTGTACAACCGGATTTGATAGAACAGTTATCACAAGCAACCGAACAAACAGAAGAAGAACATGATCAAGAAGAAACGACGTAAGAAAAAGAATAATAATTATTTCACCAAAGTCCATGAGAACGCAATTCTTGACTTTGTGGCTTCCACCGACGACAAGTTTCGGAATGAAATTTATCGGGATGTAATAAGACCAGCCTTCTCCGAGATGATTAATAAGATTGTTTTTACTTATAAGTTTACATCACTACCAAATGTTGACAGCCTTAAGGACGAATGTGAGATGCACTTGGTTACGATTTTGAGTAATTTTGATCCGACAAAGGGTTCAAAGGCGTTTTCATATTTTAGTGTTATAACCAAAAATTGGTTTATTGCAAAAGTTAAAAAGACCTCTACCCAATTAAGACGCGAAGCTCATTATGATGAGATCTCAAAAGCAGTCCAAATGAATCATTTATCAATTTACAATCAATATGATAGTAAGCGTGAGAAGAAAGAATTCATGGAACATCTGTGGGTCGAAATTAGAAAATGGGAAAAACAAAATCTTAAAGAGAATGAAAGAAAGGTTTTAGAAGCCATAAAGATACTTTTTACTGATGCGGAGTCCATTGAAATTTTTAATAAGAAGGCTATTTATTTGTATATCAGGGAAATTACAAACTTAAATACCAAACAAGTGTTAAACAATCTAAACAAGTTTAGATTGGAGTACGGCAATTTTAAAAAGAAATGGAACGACTAAAGCAAGAATTTGGCTCTTTAACAGAAGAAGCAATAGATAATATTAGATCAGATCGGGATCAGACGAAAGAATTATTAAAAGACCTGATCAAATACTTATCTGCTGACGAGCATCGCCACAAGGAAGTTGGTTTAACTGCTGCAAAATATGTTGAAACACTGCAAAGATCCAACGAACAACTGGTAAAGATCGCCGCCTTAAAACAGAAAGTAGAGAGTAAAGAAGTCGGTCTTTCCAATGAGGAAAGAAACGAGATCTTCAATCAATTTCAGGTGGGTGTTCAGCCAGATGTCGATTAGCTATCAATTAGAGAATTTACTCGGTTCTTTAAGAAGCACATTTCTCAAAGAACAGATTAAGAAATCTTTTGGAAATGACAGCATCGGCAAGTTTCCTGCTCGTGTGCTTAAGGTCGAGGAGCTGAATCCAAATAAGTCAATTCCGGGCATTCCAGATGATGTCTCTTATCGAATGAAATGCCGCGTAATGATGGATTTGGCACCGCCAGACAAAAAAGAAGATTCCCGCCGCATCGGTATCGCAGCGAAAGGTCATAAATCCGCCATTGGCTGGCTTCCAGATCCTTGCAATTATGCTGGAGCCAAAGCAAATAAGATAATCCTTTCTCACCCTTGGTATATCCCCGACAACAATAAAAGTCTTCAAAAACCATCAGAAGGCGATATCATAATGGTGCAACGAGATCTTACAAATCAGTATGCATCTAATGAGGTAGCTGGTACATTCGTCGGTTTTTTAATTCCGAGCCCTCCACGCGATCTTCCTAAGCCAAGCTCAAAAAACTCGTTTAAATACAGAGGAGGGAATAACAGGAAGTCCAAGAAAGTCAAACCCTTCAATTCTACCCCACCGAAAAAGTATAGTTCAACAGAATTGCAAAAAGTTGCAGCAGACGTGATCAAGGCGATCAACGGTGCCTCTCTAGCGCAATCAGCAAACAAGGAGGGCGTGAGCACCTACGCCCTAGCAGATTATGATACCGGGTTATCCCCTTATGACTCTCGGTTATCAATTTTGGTCCCAATCTCCCCATTCGGTGAAAAGTATAGTTCAACAGAGTACAAACAATCAATACCAACAACTTGGGCAACATCAGGACCAGAATTTTCTGCTATAAATAAATTTATTATGGACAATACTGGTGGTTATCCTGGTATGCCAAATGCTGCGATGCGAAAATCTTTGGTTAATGGTGCAATTGATCGTGAAGTTTTGAAAGGACCGAAAAAGGATTTACCACCCTCTATAGAAGAATTCGCCACAAAAGAAGACTACTGGAAATTGTGGTGGGAAAAAGCAAACCCCAATAACATAAGCCAGTTTTTATTCGAAAATTATCAAAATCAAATTAACTCAGGTCCATGGAATGACTTAATCACATTACGCGCAGGTTTTCCAATGTGTGTTTTCCCAGACGGTATCGACCGCTATTTCCCGACCAGCAAGGTATTTGCTCTTGGTATCGAATATGAAGGCGTTCAAGGTATTGGTGATCCCTTTTCGGAAATGTATGCTTTGTTGATGTTTATAAAGATTAACTTTGGATCACCAACGCAAATGCAATCGATGATTGAAGCTCGTAACCGAGTTGAAGGTTTCAATCGTCACAGCACTTTTGATGAATCCCGCCGACAGTCCGCCCTAGCGGGTTTGATAGGTTATGAAATAGACTATACCATCATGCCAACCATTAGTCAATTTGCCAATGGTATGATTAACAAATTTCCACCTGAAGGAGAAGGATAGAAATGGCTTCGAAGAAAAAGAAAAACCCAAATAAACCACAAGTTGATGCAAAACTGTGTGCTGATGTAAAGCAATACTTAAATAAAGCTGTCGATCCAGCCGCCGCAAAAAGATGGAAAGGTTCTGTCGGTGGCGAACATATGCCTGAAGCGTTGCCACAATTTATTCAATTAGATTGTGAGGATGTTTGGGAGGGCAAAAACAATACATATATTGTTCTTGGCAGAGATCGCCCCGGCTCCTCCACTTCAGGATATGTTGACACCACGCAAGCAGGCGCAATTGACATTGTGGTCGGACGAATGGGGTCTTCTGTGGTTGAGTGTAGTAAGGGGCTTATCGCGGGAGCCATACAAAACACGAAAGAATTTATGATCGCCAGCCGGAAGCCACAAGCGCCCCACGCCGTGCGAGAAGGTGCCGCTGCGCTTCTTAGTGAGGTGGTAGAAGAAACCATGGAGCAGGGTCCATGGGAATTCCCGACTGTTGCTTGGGACGCTGCAAAAAAGCGAGTCGATCTTCTTACTAAGAAAATATATATCCATCCCATGTTCCAACATGATGCTTCAAGGGTTTATATCAGTCAAAAATCTGATGTTGATGAAAATTTTAAATTAGTCGCAGGAAAAATCGGCTTCGTTGGCAAAAAGTCACGCAAGCAAGACTGGGGACCAGCCGGTTGTATTGCAATCAAGTCAGATGATGTGCGAGTTATCGCACGTCGCGGAATAAAATTGGTTACAATGGGTCCGGGGGAAGAAACAACTTCGCAAAGCCGACAGCCAACAAAAAGCATTGCAGGCATTAACATAATTGCGGGCAACAAAACTGACGGCAAATTTATGTCATTACAACCAATGGTAAAGGGTGAAAACTTGGTAGAATGTTTGCAAAATATGCAAAAAAGAGTCAACGAGTTGTCAGGTATTTTGGGATCATTTTTGGTCTTTCAGCATCGCATGAACGGTGAAGTGGCAAAACATACTCATCGTGGCATGGATGGTAAAACAGAGCTTCCTGAAAATCCTGTTTTGAAGTGGTTTATCGGACCTTCCACCGCACAAGCCTTAACAGGTCATTGTCAGGAGAGTCTGGAAAGTTGGAAAAAAAATATGGGCTCCCTTAATCTTAATACCCTTAAGCCATCCAGCTCTAAATATATTTGTAGCAGATGGAACTACGTTAATTAACAATGGCTTCTTTTGATCCAAATAAAGCAAAATCTATTTTGCCGGTCGATTGGACCAGCCTAGGTTCCAGTGCAAAACCCTTTTTCCAATCTGCTTCTGGCAGCTTGGCGGATAGATATTCTGTTACTATTCTTTCACAATATTCTACTACTGGCGGACCAGAATTAGATAGTCGATTGGGAGAGAGCATTACTCCCGCACTTGATAAAGTTTTAGACTTTTATGAAAAACAACCAGAAGACTCCATAAGGGATAAATTTCGCGTAGAAGACTATTATATATCGGAACGCCCTTCTGCGAAAATCAAAGTATTAATATCTGTTCCTTGCAGCATCATTGACAGCCTACCAGAACAACAATACACGATTGATTACAATAACGTCAAACCGCCGACAAAAGAGATAAATTTAAATACTTCTGACTTGTCCCTCAATTTGGACATTGCAGTCTCATTTTTAGAAAAATACAAGGGAGAAATAGACCAGTTTTACGGCAGAGTCTATGATATTGATCTAGATGACGAAATCACGAAACTAAAAGGATTCCTCCCAGCTCTAACAACTTTTGTTCAAGCCAATAATATTATTTATTCTAGCGCAAATTCAGATCTTATAACGCTATATGCCAATGATGATTATAAGGTTTTGGTGGCAAAAGTAAATCAAGGTTCAGGATATGTTGAGCTGACCAAGGGATACAACAATTTTCTCTCTGATTCAAGCGTCAATAATGATCGAACCATTTTCCTTTTAACAAAACTGGACCAAATTGCTGATGTTTATTTAAAAAATCAATCAATCTCTTGGTCTGAATTTTTTAAAGAATATATTTTTCGACCACCAACGATTGATTTTTCAAAACCACCTCCTCAATCACATGTTCTTAGCGAGGAAGAAGATGAAAAGATAAAGCAAGAACAACGCCAATTAGCTGTAAGTAAAGAACAGATCACTTTATTTAACGGATACATGAACAATGAGGAGGTTAGAGAGAGTTATCTCAAGAAGATGAACGAAGCATCCCAGTTTACAGGTGATACTGTTCTGGCAAATCTTGGTCAATTATCATCTTTGATGAAAGATATGGGCTCTTTATACGATAGTCTGTTAAACAAGGTTGGGATCGATGGTTTGTTAGATTCAGCCATGCAGTGCTTAGACTATCAGCAACTCGGTCTTACGGGTATATCAACTGACATACTGGACACACTAACCCAAGCCACTGCAACAGTTCAGGGCGCATTCAACCCACCAACGATGGAATTTCCCGATAATTTCCCAATAGTTGATTTTATGAAGGATACTATTGAAAAAATGCTTGTTGGTATTCTTGAGAGCATGTTTAACACATTGGTGAGCATGATCATAGAAATCATCAAGTCTTTATTTGATTTTTGTAATGAATGTGCGGTTGAAACTGATGCTCAAGGAAATAAAACTTTTTCTGAGTTGAGATTCGGTCAAGCAAGTTTTGGGGGAATTGTTAAATCTGCTTTTGGTTTGGGTTTCGCAAACCCGGAAAGTATTTTATTGGGTTCCTTTTATTCCTCATTAGATGAGGGCAGCGGCGGCAATATTGAATTATTTGCCCAGAGTGTTCTAAAAAACAGCATTAAAAACAAGGATCAACTTCTAGTGATGGAAGCACAGAAGGTATATGAAGAATATCAAAATGGCAAACTTCCACATGATCAGCAAGTTATACTTCAAGATAAGGTTGAAAAACTTTTTAAAGATCCAGCGAGAGTCGGCCGCCCAGATGATCAAGGAGAGATCCAATCCGTAACTTGGGCACGGTTTGGTCTTATTGCGATGCCAACAAATTCACTATTTTATGACTTGGATGAGAACACTCTTTTTGAGTCAACCGAGGTAACTCCTGCAAGAATCTTCCTAGTTCTAAGAAATGAGAGTCCGTGGGAATCGAAAACTTTTAAGAATGCAGCCCAACAACTAACAGAATATTTGGAACTCACTTCCACCGTCTTAAATCCTGGCGAAGTTGGCAACGCTATGCTTGGATGTAATGTCGGCGGCGAAGCCAAAGAAGCTATGAGGAATGCATTACCAGATTTTCCCGACATTTACAGTATTTTAGCTGGAGCCACAGATGAAGAAACTGATGACAATATTTCACGATGTTGGGTTGGTGTCGGTAATTTATTGCCAGATACTGTTATTGTTGAGCAAATAACTTCAATTGTAAATAATGTTCCTGAGAAATATAGGTGCTTGTGTGAGGCTGATGATACTGCTCTGAGAGAGCAACTGCTGGCTAAAAAAGATCCACAAATGTCTCCCGAACAAAGAAGGGAACAAGTTCAAAAATCAAAAGACAGAAAAAAACAAAGATTAAAAGACTTGGCAGCTTTGATGGGCAAGGGAAATGCTCTCGAAGGTCTATTGCCACCATTGGTTTGTAGCGGTAGTTTTGATGAAAGTGGAAATCCCATTATAGTCCCAGGCGTCCTGTCTTCAACTCATCCTGTTACTCAGATGATGGTCAAAGGGACTCTTGATACAATTTATGATCCCCTGCATACAACTTTTAGTAGAGATCTTTCTGGCTTGATCCCCGCGATGTCCCAACGACCTATTGTAAAAAAACCGGTCAAGCGAACTGTAATCGCAAATGTAAATGACACGGATGTAAGAGTCTTTAATCCTGAATTTTTGGATATGATCGGCAAAGGTCTTGTAACCTATGGTTCATTGCCTTACGGATCCAAAATTCCTCAATCTGCTGCGCCTGTGACAGAGAGCGACGGCTCACCACCAGAAGGAGAGCCCATTTTATATAACCAGTTCCTTGGCAGTATTGGATTTGATGATTATAAAAATTTCGCTGGCGCAGGAATGTGGGAAGAAGGTCAGACGCGACCAACACCCGAACAGGAATACGATTGGGAACAAGTAAATCGCGCAGCAACTGCTTCAGCAGGTCAGTCAATAATTGGTGGTAGGAGAATGGGGGATTATGTTAAACACCCTGAACTTGGCAAAAATTACGCTGGCGAAACGCTTACAATGGACGCCTATGCTAAAACCTTTGGTGCCTCACCCATTCCCGTTGAGACTTATGATTTTGGAGAATTAAACTTCGCACCAGGACTTAAGACTTCTTATAACCAAATGTGCTCACCGGAAGCTGGGATTTTTAAAATAAGCAATCAACCAACCTCAACCAAATATGAATTTGACTTGCCAAATCCAACTAAAGATATTGGTATAGATTTTAATACTATAGCTGCCAATATGGGGACAGTAAAGGGTGAAATTCTTTCGTCTTTCGGTTCTCGCGAAACAAGAACGCAAAAATCCGACGAAGAAATGATGAGCAACATGGAAACCCAAATGGCATTGCTCGGTGGCTCGTCATTTGATATTGTTTATGATGTGAAACATGACGACGGAACCAACAATATCCAGCAGGACAAGTTTTCATTGGATATGCTGATTTCCCCGCCACAGCCTCTCTTGGCAAGATCTGGCGCAAGCACAGAAGCGTTGGCAAAAAAGAATTTAGGTGGTCCGATTGCAACCTCCCCAATCAATCCTAAAGCAATTGAAATTTTAAACTGGAAGAACTTGGAAGTTGCTAAAGGAACAAATCAGAGCGTACAACCACAAGAGGGATACTTTTATGATTTTGCTAAATATTCTTGGGAGAATGGCAACACAATCTATCGAAATGGAGAAGCAGTACAGAAAGTTTCGCCTCGGCAAACTCCCGCATCTCTTAAAGGTATTCTTAACACAACTGATCCTGCCAACTATCCAGCAGAGTTCATAGATTACTTATATTCTAAGGATACCTATTCTAATCAATTTAAAGATTTGCTCTGCTCTATGACAAATCAAATCGCCCAGTCTCCTTACATAAATCTGCAACCGGATGATCAGGGTCGCGGGCTGCTTAATGTTAAATTATCTCCAGCAAAAGTTGTTGGACAAGGACCATTGTGTTATAGAACACTTTTGGATGTTGATTTGATCAAGCAACGTGTTCTTGAAGAATATGAATACGTTAAGTGCTTTAGGGAGGCATTTGATCTGCCACCCGGAACTGACAGCACAGGTTTGCTTGGAAATAAAGACAGCGCATTTGAGGTTTCCAACCGTTCGGGCGCAGTGCTATTAACTGTTCGTTTGTATGCTGTGGAGTTTTTATTAAAGTCAGTCTATACTTTCCATTATTTTGTGATTAACGACGCAAGCCAGGTGGATGATACTTCTGTATACTATCTCTATCATCAAATTCATGATGCCCTGAAGAACCGTTCAATCGGAACAACTTACTATTCTGAATTTCAAAAAGAAACCATTGGGTTGTACAATCGAAATGTTGAAAGTAATCCCCTGAGTATGGAAAATAAAGATTCCGAGGGTAACTATGTAGATTTTAGAGTCGCTCTTGAGTTTTTTATTAGAAACCAAATCGCATCGGTGTCAAGAAGGCTTGCAAAACATGTTAAACTTAAGGGGGATGGCTCTATCGATAGTATTCTGGTGGACGAATGGATTCCAGCGGTTGAACCAGTAAAGGCTCCAAATGAAATCCGCTTTGCAGAACTTGTGGAAGACCAGGCGGGTATAGAAACTTGGAAAAACAAAACTCTAGGGAATTATAAGACAGTCGCCGGAATCCCAACTATCTCAGACGAGATTATATCAGCCATTAGCCCTGATGGTACTTTGTCTGAAAAGCGAATAAATCTGATTCGTGGCGGATCAGGCGCGAAAGGCGGAGTCTGGGGAATGCTTTATCAGAAAGCTTCTGGTTATTTTTTTAGAGAATATTTCGCACCAGATATTAAAAATGAAAAAGCCAGAAATCTTTTAGGATCTTTTACCAAAGCATCCGAGTTGAAATCAAAAGCCAGATCTGCCGCAAACAGTCTTTGGGCACCAGGTGCAGGCTCGGTTACATCTGCCGCACAAAACGGCGGCACCGACTCGAACAGCAACGCTTTTAGAGAAGGGTTCTTACTTGGTTGGTCCGAATTTCCTTATGTTCGATATGCTGGTGGGCAGGTGGGCTTAGAACTCTATTTGCCTTACGAAAATGGAATTGTCGGTAAATATGGCTTTCCATTGGATACGACAATCCTCAACTGGAACGATGTTAGCCCCCTCACAGATCGCGAAACAATCTTAAACGGTTCATTTCCTTTCGGTGTCTCTCAAGCCGAAATTGAGGGTATGATTGGTGATGGGGACTCTATTCGTGGCGGGCTCGTAAGGTTTATTGAAGCCGCAACCAATTGGACAATGGGACCAATAAACGTATCGGATCCACGCAATATGAGTGACCGATCCCTGGTGGCGCAAAACATCGGCGGTGACACTCGTACCACACAGGGAGAGTATGTTGTCAGAATTCAAGACTTCAGACCTTGGTGGTATGCTGATCCTTTTCTTCCTCTCGGAAATCCAGGCTCTACACACACAAGTGAAACCGTGGATAACAGAACAAAACGTGTAAATTACTTGCGCAGCTATAACATGATCGGACCAGGAAGCTTGTTGTGGGCGATGTCTCGGTATGATGGTCGCAAACAGCTTCCCGGAAACAGTAATCGATGGGCTAATGGTGTGGGAGTATTTGGGCTTGTTAACCACTTGTTAATGTATCAAGACTCCGCGTTGTTTTGGCCCAACGAATATAAAAGTGGCACATCTGCCACTGCGCGAGGTCAAGATTATGGCTCCACAATCATTACAAACGCCATCGCCCAAAGACCTGGCAGGACAGAAATTCAGATTCCATTTTTGATTGATTGGCACAATTATGTGCTAGGAAAAGGAACTAATGAAGACCGGACGCAATCAACAAATAGTGAGTATACCAAAAACGTTGAATCGGCAATATATCACTGCAACAAGAACGATATACCTTATATAAGCTTGTTAGATTTGGATGTTCGCACAATCATAAAAACTTTAGAATGGGAACGACAACAATATATTGATTTTAAACACGATTTCGAACATCAAGATTGGGCAACTACCGATGCCGAACCTCATTCTTTCTGTCTGAAAGTGTTGAAAAAGGGAACGCTCGGTGCAAGAAGTGCTCCTGAACTCGAAACACTCTCGCGAGACGCCATCGAAGCCTTTCGAACACAGCTTCCAACCAATGTGGGTCACTATGACAATATCATAGCAAAATATGGCGACTGGATAGCCGAAATGGTTGAGATTCGCAACCGCTTTACATTAGCCGAGGAGCAACGACAATGCATGGCAGAGCCCGCAAGAGAACTTCTTGCTAACGGGAGGATGCCGAGAAACGAAATGCTTGTACCTCCGACTTTCGATTTAGAAAATGGGGGAGTCATCCTAGAGCCATATATTCGGGTCGAAGATCATGAACCAGATCCAAACATTCAAGATAACATTAATTTTGTTAAAAATCGTGGAGTGGATGCTGCTGGCAATATTAATCTCACCCATGTCTGGCAAATCAATATTAACAACTCCTTTCAAGAAAGTGTCACCCAGCAAGGTCTTGAACAAAATATGTTGAAAGGAGTTGTTAATATTGACTTGTGGGATCAATATATGAAAAAACAATTCGAAGGCTCAATCCCAACTCAAAAACTCCCTGCTGACGTACTTGTCGCCACTTCTATCAATCAAGAAGATTGTGGCGACACCTTGCCGAATCGACAAACAGACTTTAACACTTTAACCCAAGCTCCACCAATCGTTCAACCTTCTGATCCTCAATTGCGAGATTTCTTTAAAAGTGTTTATTTCGGAGTAAGGCTTTCACATGTATCTTCTCTGCCAGATGGTTTTGAAAATTCAGCCGCACCCCAGGGTTTTGGAACTCCTCGCAATGATATAGCGAGAATCAACGCAGCAAAAGAAAAAACATATGAACTTATAGAGGAAACTCCTGGCGGAAAAGAAAGAAGGATTTATGTTACTCCATTAACTGCGGTTGAAAAAGAGACAAACATGTTTACTAAAATAAGTGACATGAATTTGGCTCAAGGATACTCTGTGGAAAATGATGTAGCCGAAATTTTAAATAAATGCGGAGCACAAAGAGAAACACCAGATGATACGAAAAAGGTGGGATATTTCCGGTACATGTTCGGAAAGGCAAGCGAAGACATGGCAGGAGACACAATTCCACTCTCAAGCCCTCGTGATGACTTGCAGCAACAACTAATACGAACGGATGAATATTCTTTCTTGTTTAAATATGTATTTCCGGTAAACCGAATGCTGTCTTTAACAAATATCTATTCAGCCATGTATTTGGAGTCCTTGCCAGATATCAAAAACATGTTTGCCCCAACTAAGGAAAATTTGATGTATATTTTCTTGAACTCTTTGAGGAGTGGACAATATGCTGATGCTTGTCAAACGGGCAATAAAGATTTACTTGATGCATTTGCTAACGGCATTAACCCTCCATGGGCAGCATTCCTTGCTCTTGTATTGAAGTTTCCTTTAAAAATATTTAAGTCATTTATGGAGCAATCTGATATTAATATTGCGATCTCTAAAAATATTCAAAGAACTATACAAACCTTGAATGGTATTATCGCCGATGCACAACGCCAAGCAAATGCTGTTAAAGCCCAAGCAGAGGCATTCGCGGCATCTGCCGAGAGGATTGCCAATCTTGAAATAACGGAGCAGGGCTGCGGATTCGGAATCCACTCACCAGAAGCGACACAAAAACCCCCAAATGACTGGTTTGATCCGGTTGATGAGACATTTCTATATGAACCTGAGACGTGGATGATTGGTTTATCATTGATGCCAGCAACAATTTTTGCCCCATGGTTGTGGGGACCACCAATAACACTCCCTCATGGGTTGGCTTATTGGGCTCTTGATGATAGTCGGGTGAATTGGCTTGATGCATATATAGATGACTGGATCAGTCAATTACAAAACAATAAGGATAACTTAGAGGTAGAAGTTCTCACTGAAGAGTGTGACATTGATCATGAACTAGAGTTCGGCACAACCCCCGCCCAACTTAAAAAGTTGTTAAAGACGAACAACAAACAATTAACTGCTGGCTCATCTCCACCGGAGGGAATTACCGCAGCCGACACTGATAATACCAATGATTCTGGAAATCAGTCTGGGGGTTATTAGAAATAAATGAATGAAAGTTCTAATTATTACAGAGGGAATTTTTAATGCCTTATTTATCTCCAAGACTGCCAATTAACAGAAATCTCATCACCGGATATGATTTGATAAGCGATTATGTAACTCTTGTCAAACAGAATTTAAAAAACTTACTTCTTACGGTTCCCGGTGAAAAGATGATGAATCCTGATTTTGGTATTGGTCTTAAAAGATTTCTTTTTGAAAACGACAATCCCGCCATATATGACTCAGTTGCGAGCAGGATCAGGGAGCAGATTAGTAAATATTTACCATATTTAGAGATAACTGATATAGTTTTTAACTCAGCCTCCCAGAATTCGTCATCTGAACCTAACACACTCTATGTGCAAGTAGAGTATCGCATTATCCCGTTAGAGTTGAACGATGCTATTATTGTAAATGGAGCGATTAACTAATTATTTTTTAAAAAGAGGAACAGTATGTCAACCAAGAAACAATACCCAGCCATCAAATATACATCTCGCGATTTTAACACTATCAAAAACGACTTGGTAGAATACGCGAAGCGATATTATCCCAACACTTTTAGGGACTTTAGTGAAGCCGGTTTCGGTTCAATGATGATCGATATGGTGGCTTATGTGGGCGACATTTTATCTTTCTACCTCGATTATGAAGTTAACGAATCTTTTTTAGATACGGCTATCGAATATAATAATGTTTTAAGGATCGGTAGGCAATTAGGGTTTCATTTTAAAGGAACTCCAGTCTCATCGGGCTTGGCATCTTTTTTTATAATAATCCCATCTAGGGCTTCAACTAGCGAAGTCGATGAAAGTTATATTCCAATATTAAAAAAGGGAAGCATAATATCGACTGCTGACGGAGTTGCCTTTACTCTGAATGAAGATATTAATTTTGCAGATCCAAAAAATGATAGAGTAGTTGCTACTGTCGATGAGGATAATGGAAATATCACTTCTTATGCGATTAAAGCTGTTGGTCTTGTAGCCTCTGGTCAAGAGTACGAGGAGAAGTTTACCATCGGAGATTTCCAGAAATTTCTTAGCATTTCACTCGGAGGTTCCAATATCAGTGAAATTATCTCAATTGAGGATTCTTTGGGTAATGAATATTATGAGGTGGATTATCTCTCACAAGATGTGGTTTACCGTTCAGTGCAAAATACAGGGGCAAATTCATCTGAAACAACATCGCTTATGCGACCATTCGCAGTTCCTCGTAGATTCACTTCTGAGTTGTTGGGTAGCACCACAGTTATTCAATTCGGCTTTGGCAGTGAAAAGGATGTTACAACAGATCCCCTAATCGATCCTAGCAAGTCTGTTTTGAAAGTTCATGGAAAGGATTATGTGCCTGACGTTTCTTTTGATCCTACCAATTTAATTTCCACAGATAAATTTGGAGTAGCTCCGGCAAACACAACCCTCACAGTAACGTATAGGGCGAATACCATGGGCTATGTGAACGCTTCCGCGAACTCTCTTGTTAATACTGTAGAGCCTCGGTTTGACTTTGCGAATCCTAATTCGCTAAGTACACCTAAAATGTCCAATGTTGTAAACTCTTTAGAAGTGAACAATGAAGAACCAATTGTTGGAGATGTAAGTCTTCCAACACTTGATGAGCTTAAACAAAGGATTAATAACGTCTTTTCTACCCAAAATCGAGCAGTTACTGCTTTAGATTATAAATCCTTATGCTATTCAATGCCACCTCAATATGGCTCAGTCAAAAGAGCCGCCATCTTTAAAGACGAAGGTTCTTTGAAAAGAAATTTGAACATTTATATTCTCTCTGAGAATTCAAATGGAGATTTTTCTAGATCCAATTCTACAATAAAAGAAAATTTAAAACAATGGCTGAATCAATCAAGGATGATAAATGATACAGTTGATATTTTGGATGCTAAAATAATAAACATTGGAATTGAATTTGATGCAGTTTCAACGGTAGAATCAAACCCATTCGAGGTCTTAAATACTGCCGTGGCGAGCCTATCGGTTTTTTATGATAGGAAGTTCGAAATTGGTGAACCGTTCCATATTGGAGAAATCTTTTCACACTTAAATAAAACACCCGGCATATTAGACACCACCCGCGTCAAGGTTTTTCAAAAAACAGGAACAGGATATGCCAATGAAGTTCTTTTTAATGTTGATGACAATATGTCTGAAGACGACCGATATATAGTGGTTCCCAAAAATGCAGTTTTGGAGATAAAATATCCTCAAAGTGATATCAAGGGAAGTGTGAAATAAAATGGCTATCAAAAGATACACAGCAATTAAGAACAATACACTTACAAATGCTTTTCAATCCAACTTAATAACTCGCGGATCAGGTTCTAACATGGGTCGTTCTGATTCTTTAGAGATTTTTTCGATCTATGCGCAAGCAAATTCTTCGTCTAATGAGCAAGCAAAAACCATTCTTCAATTTCCTGTTGTGTCGTCTGATATTACAACACCGAATAGTTTGTATAAAATTCAAACAGATCGCACTGCGGGAAAGATTCCTGCAAGCGGAAGTGTTGATTTTTATTTAAGAGTCTTTAATGTTGCTCACGACAAAACATTACCACCGGATTTTACTCTAGTCGTTTCGCCGATTTCACAATCATGGGAGGAGGGCTACGGGCTCGATCTGGAGAATTATTCAGATCTGACTTATGGCGGTACGGGTTCTAACTGGGTTAATGCCTCTGCGCACACTCCCTGGGTAGACAAAGATAATGTTCCGGGCGTCACTGCTTCGGGCGGAAGTTTCTTAAGCGCATCGTGGATGGGTGCAGGTACGTCTGTTTATGACGAATTTAATTATAAACAATCTTACACCGAGGGAACCGCAGATGTCGAAATAAAGATCACTGGCTTGGTTGAGAAGTGGTTATCGGGTGATTATTCAAATTATGGCATTGGCTTGATGTTAACTTCCAGTCAGGCTAGCGGAAGTCGTTCTTATTATACTAAGAGGTTTTCTGCCCGAGAAAGCGAATATTTCTTTAAGCGACCAGTCCTTGAAGCTCGCTGGAACAATTCCACACTAGATAATAGAGGAGATTTTTATGTCTCCAGTTCTAATTTGAGCGCAGCAGACAATCTTAACACTCTTTATTTATACAACTATGTTAGAGGTCAGCCCACAAATCTAGCAGATGTTGGCACAGGCGAAATTTTTGTCACAGTCCATACTTCGGCATCTGGGGGAGATCAACTAACAACAACACCACAACAACCAGTAACAGGAGGTCATGTCTCTACTGGTGTTTATAGTGCGTCCTTTGCGCTTTCTACCACTGCAAGTTATGCTTATGATCGGTGGTTTAGTGGGAGTGTTTATTATCACACTGGAACATTTGTGCCAAAATCATTTGCCGCATCTAATATATTTTCTATCCCCAGTTATGTTACAACCATAACCAATTTGGTGTCTGAATATTCCAACAATGATCTTGTGAGGTTACGTTTGTTTACTCGATTAAAAGATTGGAGCCCAACTATTTACTCTGTAGCGTCGAAAGAAATTGAGAACAGTTTCGTTCAAGATGCTTATTGGAAGGTTTATCGAGAAATCGACAGCTATGATGTGGTGGCATATGGGACTGGTAGCGAAAAACAAACTAAACTCTCTTATGATACATCAGGAAGCTATTTTGACTTAGATATGCGCTTGTTAGAACCGAAATATTCTTATGGAATTAAATTTCTTTATTATATTAATGGCGCATATGAAGAACAGCCAGAAGTTTTTAAATTTCGTGTAAAAGAGTAGTGAAGTATGTCTGATATAAAGAATCTTTTCGGAAAAAACAAAAATACGCAGGTTTTATCTGATTCTTCTTTACAGAAAGAGGGAGCAAAGATAGAGTCGGTAGATTACTTAAAAAGTAATTTAGAGCAAAGCCGCCGCTTTATTCCTTATATCGACTTCTCTTCAGCTTCTAATTTTGCTCGCTACGGTTCTGCTGAAAAATATTATACTGATTCTATAAATTATATCTCCAATGAATATCCTTATGATGGTTCCTTACGCGAAAAAATTGACTGGAATCTTTCTGGTTCTTATTTTGATAAGCATTTATTTGACAATGAATATCCTCGTACAAATGGATTTATTTTAGTTGGAAAAAACTATGGCACACCAGTCGCCGATGCTGGTGGTTATGATACTTTTTCTGCTGCTTCGAAGGAATATATTTTTGTTAAGGGCTCTCCACATCCAGCTATCGGAAATGGGAGCTTAAGAAATGACTGGAAAGATTATAATCTTTATAACACCTCTAGTTTTGGTAGGTACAACCTTGAAATTCAAGGGGACAACGGGTTAACTTTAGAATTTTGGCTTAATAAAGATGATTATGACAGCTCCGATGAGTCATCAAAAGAAATTGTTTTTGATTTATGGAACAGTGGAACTTTTGGTAATTCTGATTATGGTCGCTTCCGTGTTGAATTAACAGGTGGCGCTTCAGCTGATGTTCTGGATCCTGTTTTCAATATTGAATTACGATCAGGCTCCGCAGGTTTTTCTTATAGAAACGACATTACTGGTCCCCACAGCACAACAGTTTCCCTAAGCTCCAGTATTTCCCTAACTGGCTCTTGGAACCATTATGCCTTATCCTTCCAAAATACTGGAAGTCAAATGTCGGGCAAGTTATATTGCAATGGTCAACTGGCACATTCTTTGGTAACTGGCTCAAACATTGGACAGGTGACAGGTTCAATGATTGCCACAATCGGTTCTCTGGTAACTTCCGTTTCAGGCACATATGGTGCGCTGGGCGCAGCAAAACTGTCAGCTTCTTTAGACGATTTTCGGTATTGGAGAAGGATAAGAACTTCCGAAAAAATTGGTAAATATTGGTTCACTTCTATCAACGGTGGAACCAACAGTGATGTTACGAATGCTGCAACTGCGTCAACAAAATATAGTTATGAGAACCCTCTTGATCTGGGTGTGTACTATAAGTTCAATGAAGGTATTAATAGTACGACTTCATCAGTCCCAAATGATTCAATAATTTTAGATTATTCGGGCAGAACTACAAACGGCTCATGGACTGGATACACTTACGGTTCTCGCTTCACTGGCTCTGCCATGGTTATTTCCAAAGCAGCAAAATCTGAATTTAAGGATCCGATTATTTACCCCAACCAACCCGACGTAGCTAGCTTAAGAATTGATAAAACTGCTGAAGGTTTGGTCTATGACCAACAAAATAACGCCAGCCTTTATCACTCTTTCCCCGCATGGATAATCGAGGAGGATGAGAGTAATAATTCCGATGGTCTGAAAGATCTTACTCAAATTCTTGGCAGCTATTTTGATACACTGCAACTGCAAATTGAGGCAGTTCCTAAATTAAAAGAATTAAAATATCCTTCTGGGAGTAATAAACCGTACCCGTTTGCCGACAAACTTGTAAATTCTTTGGGTTTCGTAACGTCTGAGGTGTTAGAGAACGCAACTGCATTAGAATATTTTGCATCTCGAAATGATGTCCAGAGTTATTCCAAAAAGCTAAACGAAACAAAGAATATAATTTATCAAAACATTTACAATAACTTAAACTATATTTTCAAAACAAAGGGCACTGAGAAATCATTTAGAAACCTTATCAGGTGCTATGGTATTGATGAGGAATTGGTTAAGTTAAACTTGTATGCCAGCAACACCTCTTATGAGTTTAGGAATAACAAAGATTTTAGAGTTGTAAAGAAGCGTTATGCGGATTTTAATAAATCTACCAGATTCGGCGCAACAGTTTTTCAACAAACGTCCAGTTTAAATGTCAATTCGAGAGAGTATGTCAGCTCAAGCGCCGAGATGATATTTCGCGGAAACACGTATGAAACGGAAGTCATTTTTCCAGATAAACTAGATTTTAACAGTCCTTATTACGTTTCGAATGATTTTGTTACGGCTTCAATTTACGGGTGTCATACTTTAGGAACATCCGGTAATTGGGGCAGCCCCGATGTTGGAAACTTCCAAGTACAATCAGTGCGCCCAGGCATCCATTCTTCTGATGCATACTTTCAACTAACTGGTTCCTCGGGTGGATTTTTCCCACTATTAACCAGTAGTGTGTTCAGAAATGTTTATGATGATTCAAAGTGGAATTTTGCTGTTAAAATAAAACCTTCCAAATACCCTCAAGCTGATGGTGTTGCGGGAAGCGCGACTGGCAGTTATGATATCGAGTTCAATGGTTATAATTACGTCTTGGATGTTCTTGTAAACTCCTTTGAGGCATCTTCAACAATATCATCTAATGGCGCTAGACAATTCCTATCGGCTAACAAAAGGTTTTTTGTCGGTGCTCATAGAACCAACTTTGATGGAGGTATATTACAAAGAGCCGATTCAAAAATTTCTTCTGCTCGTGTTTGGATGGATTATCTAGACAACAGCGTCATTAAGGCTCACGCACAAGACGTAGGCAACTTTGGCTCCCAATATCCTTATAAAAACGCTTATATATCACAAATGAGCCAGTCTTTGGGGGATAACGTTGTTAATATACCTCAAATGGAGACTCTGGCGCTTTATTGGGATTTCGAAACGATTACGGGCTCTAATGCATCGGGACAATTTGTTGTTCCCGATGTTTCTTCGGGCTCTGTGTCTCTGGCAAATCGATGGGGATGGCTAGGACCAATCGCCAAATATCAACACACTGGCTTGGGCTACGACTTTGAAGCATCGGACACTGGTTCCATTGACCGCAGATATGTTCAGTCAGCGAAACAGCAACTACCTGAAGTTGGGAATAGCTCTGATATGGTTTCGATCATTGATGACACAACTAATCAGATTTTTGCAAGAGACTCGCGCCCCATAGATTACTATTTTGCATTTGAAAAGAGCATGTATGGAATTGTTTCAGAGCAAATTATTAATTATTTTGGAACAATTGTTGCTTTCAATAACTTGATCGGTGCGCCAGTTAATCGTTATCGTCAAGATTATAAAGATTTAGAAAAATTAAGATCCCTTTACTTCGAAAGAGTGCAAAACACTCCTGACTTTGAGAAGTTTATGGAATACTATAAGTGGATTGATTCTTCGATAGGATTAATGCTCCAACAGTTAATTCCAGCATCAGCCAATTTTACTGAAGATCTACGCAACATGGTTGAAAGCCATGTCCTAGAACGAAATAAATATTGGAATAAATTTCCAACGCTTGAGATGAAAGCAAGTGATCCCGAAGCAGGACTTCGCGGCATTAATGAAATGCTTTATTCGTGGAAAAGAGGACATGCTCCATTTACACAAGAAGACACTCAAACTGCTTGTATCGAATGGAAAAATCCAGTTAATCTTAGAGTGGTTGACTATCCTGGTGCTTGGTCTGCTGGTTGTGGAGGAGTATACAAAAGTGCTGGCGCAAACGCATGGAACTCCTGGGCAAATGCAAAAGGAGTTAATACTTATAGTTCAGTCACTTTCTTATCCGCTTTTTTGCCAGCTTCAACAAATAGTGTTAAAGTGGGGCTTCATACTTCGGAAGGCTCCGCAGGCGATGAGCCAGCATTTGCTTTTTGGTTCGATGCAGATCCGCCTGTCGGCACTGGCTACGTTCAAATTTTAGAGAATGGCTCAGATCCTACTGGTGGCACTACTTGGACTTTAAATACGACTGATTATTGGCGTATTAAAAGAAATGGTGATGGCACAATTGAATATCAACGTAGTACGGATGGGGGAGTTACTTTTTCTACTGTTTATACTAGTGCAACCAAGGACACGTCCACCTTATACCCAGTTATAGCAGTTGAAAGAATTGTTTCTTTAGCTTCTGGAATTACTTCCGCCACGGTTGAAATTCGAGATAATATTAATTGTCTTTGGTGGAAAGAACGAGCCGAAGCTGATAATTCGTTACGTGGTAATTCAACAGTAGACCCACAAAGGAACACATTTAGATTAGCAAATGATTTCAAAAGCGGCACCGGTCCAACTCTTGCAGTTTCAAGGAATTCCACCGCAACAACAACAACTTATACAGGGCAAGCATATGCTTTAAGAAACTTTACAAAAACTTATAAATTAACAGTTGATGAATCACCGGAAATTCATGGTGGTTCAAATTTTCCAAAAGGAAAGAGGCTTGATTATGCTCATACAGAGATCAAAACTAGATCAGCATTTGATAGTTCAGGGCTAAGGCTAAGGATTACAGCTTCTAGTATTGATTCTAAATCTGAGTGCAACGATATAATTGATCCAAATGCAAAGTCGCGCCTTGATGGTGCATTTGTGGATACATCAGACGCTGGCGCAGGTTTAAAGTCTTCCGTTGGTTATAAGGGTGGCAAGTCTTCTATATTTGCCCCATTTAGTTTATTTAGCTCCTCGGTTAGCCCTTCTTATTTATCTGGCTTTAGAAGTAACACGCAACTTACCAACTTTCATGAGGATTCATATGGTGGTGATAACGAGACACCGATTCAAGGTCCGTTTACAAATGCCCATGTGGGAGGGTGGAAATACAGACATCAGGATATCAACACTGATGCCTCAGACACCACACTCACGCGCCCAGAGGCATGGGAACTTGAAGCAGAAAATAAAAGAATAACCATATCCTCAAGAACTTTTAATAGCGCCCTACCCCGCGCCACAATGCTTCGCGATGCATATGCAAAACGCCCAGTAAACATCGCCAACATTAAATGGGCAACTGGTTCTCAAGTTGCGGGCAATTATCAACATGATTATCAGATTGTACAAACTTCTGGTAGAAAAATTAACAATAGGTACTTTGTAAAATCTGAAGGTTTCGTCCCTGATGTTAATTTTGTGACAGCTTCCTCAACTTACATTTCAGGCGTCATTGATTTCGCTCTGCCTCGATATGATCTGACGGGAAGTAACAAGTTTATTTTTGTGGAACGGTTTTCTGCACCTGGTGGACCTGAAGTATCTCGCGGCAACTTGGACACTAATTCCGAAGAATTTGGAATTTATAATGAACTGAATTATCGCAACTTAACTGTCAGAAATGCATTGCAAAGTTGGCAAACCGATCATTGTGGGCAGTTTGGGATTGTGTCTGTTTCAGGATCAGTTGAGGGTTATCGACAACCTCGTACACAAGATTATAACACATTGGCGAATTATCATAAGGTTAATAGGAATGCTGGATCGCCATATCAAATAAAGAGTGGTTACGATAGAGAGATTGAATGGAACACCTTTGATTTAAATAAGTCCAATTATAACAAAACAATAACCAAGAATAATCCCGGTTGGGGCGGGGCGGCTTGGTCCAATCAAAAATTACCTAGAAATGGCTACATCGAATTTGCGGCGTATGCAAATACTGGGTATTTAATATTTGGTTTGAATGAGAGTCCGCCTGCCACTATAAGCGGAACCACACACTTGTCGGCGCTCACAGATATTGAATATGCGATTGGCTTAAGACCCGTTCCCGAGCCCTTCGGCAATTTAGCTATTTGGGAAAGCGGTGCTAATGTTGCCAACTTTCCAGCAATTTCATATGTTGCTAATGATAGATTTAGAATTGTTAGAGATAAAAACAGAATTATTTACCAACATTTAACAGGAAGTGATACAGACTTTGTAACTTTTTTCACTTCAAATACAAGTTCATATCAAGATTTGTATGCGGACGCTCAAGTTTACGGGATCGTCGGTTCGTCCGATACTTATGGGTTTAAAAACGCTCGCATCTCAAACCCACAATACGACAATTGGTATGTCCAACACGCAATTCCACAAAGTGAATTGCAATATGCGTGGATAAATGATTCTTATGATAGTAAAGAAGAACAACCATTTGGTTATGCTTCAAATTTTACTGTTCCTTCTGGAAGCACTTCTACAACTGCGTCGGCAGTTCAGTTTATAACAGCGAGTAATTGGGGCTTCGATGGAATTACAAATGGGGTAAATTATCCTGTTAATTATGTTAATATGATTCCATTATTACCAACATCAGTTACACCCCCAGGTGCTTATAAATATGATATGCAAAACCAATCTAGTGCTCCATCATCCAGAACAGCTGTCGGTTGGCGTGATTTAAACAATACATCAGTTTCTAATAATGGCAAAAAAATTAGTGCTGCTGGAACTGTTGGTTATTCTTGGGCTCGGAATCATGCAATGGGCACACTTGAACTAACACCAAATTCCTATTTCGAATGGACCTTCGATCAAAGTGGTTCTAATTTGTATATTGGTTTAAAAGATCGCGAAGTAATTAGCTCGGTCTTTCCGTACAATATAGTTTATACATATTCTAATGATATTACTGTGCAAGAAGATGGGGTTAATAAGTGGGTTTCAGCCGGAACCGATCCGGATTTCTTGGGTCAGAATATTAAGAATACGAAGTTTCGAATAACTAGAATTGGAAATGATATTTTTTATCAAGCTTCGCAGCAAAGAGATGGTGGTTTAAATTTTTATACTTTTTATAAAAGTGAGAAAAAGGCTTCTATTCAACTATTTCCATATGTTAATTTTGGTCATGCCACCAGTTCGGCTACTGGAGAGTATACTTCAATATCGGATGTTGTTATACAATCCCAAACCATTTTAAATACTGTTCAACCGGGCACTGGTTCTTATTCAAAGGAGTTGTCCAATTGGGTTTATGAAGCAGGGGTGAATTGGACAGCCTCCGCTGAATTAGATCCAGAATTATCACTAGCGATCAATTCTTATATTAACAACCTTAACGGTCCTTACGGTTATCCATCTTGGAAACAAATTCGAACTGGTGAAACTCCAGTTGCGCGGTATCATAAGAATAATAACATTCTTTCAATTTTAAAATCTAGCTCAACTGGTCGAACAGATCAATATAGAAATTTTGTCCAACCACCCGTAGAGTTCAAATATCGCCCACTCAACACCGTCCATTCGGCACCAGTGGGCGGAACAGTGTCTCAACCGATCACACTAAGACATACTTACGGTAACAATAAATGTCTCTTTTCTGAAGGTCCAACCAATGACGGAACTTCCGAACGCAGCTCGATTGCCAATTGGTTGCTCCAGCCCGATACAAACGGTTCAATAGAAGTTTATGATCGGATCGTTGCAGACGCTTCTCTCGACGCGGATTTGTCATCGGTGGAATATCGAGAAATCATTTATCCTCGCTCAACTAACACTGGCTTGGCACAAACTCGCGGAAGAACAAGTTACGCGGAAGTTGCGAATGGAACGTTAAATGCTGATGGAACATTTTCTGCGTCTTTATCAAATGGAACAAACGGCATTGATTGTGGACCAATTGAGAGAAGAACGTTTTGGAGAAACCAAGCAAAGTATAGGAATAGGAGATCTGGAATAACCACTTTACCAATTGATAATGGAACAGTTACGAATGAGGTAAATATAGGCACACCAGGCGGCTTCCTTGGTCCGTGGAATAAATCTACATTTTATGCAGTAACTGGAACTTTACCAAATTCTCAAGGATATTATGACGGTTTTGCAACAAGTATATATGGCTTTGGAAAAACACCAATTCAACTTGAATGCAATTTCCAATTGAACTTTCTCTTATCCCCCCCTACTGGTAAAGTCAATATGGCGTTTGCTAATTACAGATTAAGTGGTGGTGCCTCTATTAATGATTTTTATGATATGGGGGAACTTAATTCTGCTAATGGTTATGTTTGGGAAGGTTGGGCAGGCACCAATGTCAGTGGAAACAGTCCAAAATCCCTTGCACAATATAATTCAGTACACTATCCAACTGCATCTGCTTACTATTATCATTATCCATATTTGGCTCCTGGGAAATTTTCTAGTTCCTTATATCCTCCAGATGTAAATTATCACACATCCTCTTTAATGATAAACAAGCCATTAGAATGGCGCACAGAAGAACTTTCAGGCAAGAAGCCTTTCTTCGATTCTTATGAAGAATACGCAGAAGATATTCGTGGTCTTGGAAAAAATCTTACAGTTCTACCAGAGTTTAATATCTCTGAACATATGCCATATTATTTAAAGAATAACTTCCGAAGTCAGAACGATAAGGTTCTATCTTTACCTGGCGGCAATATAACATCTAGTGCAAATGCGGAAGGCGGATTGAGAGTTCAGTCTGGTGCTGGATGGTCTATCTTTACTGATGAGCGAGTATTTGATGAAAAATTCTTTAATGATTATTCTAATTCCGATTTCCAAAAATATTTTGGAGAATTTGAAGGCTCATATCCTGATGAAAAATCTGAAATAACTTTGCGTTGTAATGGAGTTAAAAAGCTGCTCCCTTATGATGGTTTTTATCCGCAGCAAAGAAGTTTGCAGTTGGCATCATTGTTTTCGCAATCAATTGCTCCATATATCAATGGAATCGGATGGAAAAATGGAACATATACATCTGCTGATTCTGCTCAATCGGGAGCCCTCGCCCTCCAGTCACTACTTCAGCCGTATTATGCTCCAGGCATTATGTATAATACAATCAAATCAGGTATTTCAGTTGATTGGGCAGCAATGACAGGTTCTTCTATTAAACTAGTTTCGGCAGGAACAATCCCTTACACCAATGCATCGTTAAGTTCTTCTGCTAATTACAGAATGAGATTCGAAAGTATTTTAGATCCTTTGGACACCATTGGTCTTCCATCCAGTGCAAGCACTGACTCTAAAATGTTTTTGTTAACCCCAACTTGGCAAAGCCTCGACAGATCAAATAACTATTATGAAGATCAGTCATATACTATTGATAACGTCCGCAAGCCTTGGGTTTCTATCGACACACAGAAAAGACGCCAAGCGAAAGGTCGCAACCCTTATAATCTTTATAAAGCTGCTATTAACAATTTTTTTGCTGAAGTACCAAATTTCTTTTTAAAAGATAATAAGTTGACTACAATTTATTCAGAAAATCAACTCAAGGTGGGAAATTCGCTTACTAACGGTATTACATATTATATGAACATAGTTCTAGAAAAAACACCAAGTTTAGTTATGATGCAAGAGGATAACAGGGATATTTTGATTCCATTAACTGGAGCAACAGGATATGCGCGAGATGTTCCTTTTTATGACGGTAGATTGTTTGGTCCTCCAATGTTAGCTGGAGATTTGGATAATTGGGGTCTTACAGAATATAAGAATGGCGATGCCACGCCCACTTTAAGAGTTTCTGCCCCTGGATATGCCCCATACACACCGCCATATTTTTATGGAAAATCTGTTATGACGCTTGAATTTGCTGCTAATGAATCAAATATAGGCTCTAATTTTACATGGGATAAATATTTTAACGAAGTGACAAAGAGTTTTTCTAACCCGAAAATGGATGCAATGTTCAGCGAAATAGCTGGGGCGGCTCCTGAGTCTTGGGGTTCTCCTGCAAAAATTTCAGCAATGCAAATTACTTCTTCTATTAAATGGGATGGAATTGCAAATGAGAGAGAGTCGATTAGAGATGAAAGTGGAACTGTTAGGGAAGTGAGGGAAATATTGCCAGCAAAGTCAAAATGGGTTATCAGTCCTTTTATGGAAACTCCAGTGCTTGATTTTAGTGCCAACAGTTATCCCGCAGGTACTGGTCCTCGCGGTATGTGGTCCGGATATGGGCAAATCCCCGAAGATGAGTCTGGAATTATTATGAGTGTTGAGCAATCTTTATCTAATCTTGAGTTTGCTGCTGTATCTGATGTTAAAGATTTTACATCAATTGCTTTCCCTGACGCAAACCAAAGGGAGCAACAAATTGGGCAAGTAAATTCAGGGGGCAAAGACATTTCAGAAGCTATTGTCGCAATTCCATATCTCACTCGCCCAGCGGCGGATCGCGAAGCATTTACAACAGAAAACACTTTTCTTGATGATCGTTATTTCTTTTCATTGAAATCTTACCCCAATTATTTAGAAGCGACAGAGGTTTATGATCTCATAAAAGAAAGTTTGGAAGCCAGTGATGGACATTTGGCAGCCACTGAAGACACCGCAACTAATCAGTTTTTCAGTATATTCAATGAAAAATATCTTGGAACTCGACAAAGAGCAATCCCAAAATCAGAATCTAGCGTTGCTCAAATGATTGAAAAAATGGGCAATTATGTCATACCGCCAGAATTAGACTTTAACACCTATAATAGTGGAAATGATCGTATTGAACCTTTTGCGATGTATATGTTTGAATTTAAACATCATCTTGACCAACAAGATTTAGCTGATATTTGGCAAGGATTGATGCCCAAAATTTCAACTGATGCCAAACTAGATTCGACTGCGATTTCCCACAAAAGATATCCAATTATTGAATTTTTTGGAGACAGGACAATACCAGAGGACATACGTTGGATGGTATTTAAGGTAAAGAAAAAGGCAAACAAAGATTATTACAAATTGACTGCTGACGTAACAGATGACGAAAAATTCAGTAAAGACTTTTTTACAACTAAAAATGGCGAAATACCTTATAGTTATAATTGGCCATATGACTATTTTTCATTAGTTGAATTGGCAGACTTGGAAGTGGGAACCAAATTTAAGAAATGAAATTCTTTAACAAAAAAGAGCAAGTAATTGATATTCAATTAACTCAATACGGAAAACGCCTTCTTTCAAAGGGTCGCTTCAAGCCGTATTATTATGCTTTTTTTGATGATGGGATTTTATATGACTCTCAATATGGTGGCACCGAAGAAAATCAAAACGATTCACAAGCACGAATTATAAAAGAAACACCTTCGATACAAGCTCAATATAATTTTGGTGGAGTGGAATCCACGATTAAACGAGCAAACCAACTCATTCGTTCAACACCAGAAGAAAAATCAGAACAACCAGGAGTTCTTGACACGCTTGACCAAGGACAGTATTTTCAACAATCAGAAGACAAATTATATTCTTTGAATTATATGCTCGGAACTTCAACCTTGGCAAATAATTTAACACCAGTATGGAGTGTGGACTTTTTGAATGGACAAATTTCTGGTTCAGTTATAATGCAAAACACTTCCAGTTGTACAAACCAAATTATAAATATTCCCGAAATCACTCCACTCCCGATCACCTATAAGACAAAGATAAACAATGTTTCGGCAGCAGAACTTTCAAATTATGAGCCCGGAGCAAGAGAACTCGATGGAGTTTATGGAACAGATCCTGCTCAAGTTATAAATGTGTTCGAGGTTAACTCCGCACTCTTACTACAAGTGCAGGAGAAAAATTCCAACTTTCATAATGAGAATTTCGACATAGAAGTGTATGAAATTAAAGAGGAAGTTCAGCCCGGAGTGTCTTTGTGCGAGGATGTAACCAAGAGAGAAGTTCTTATTCCTCTTTATTTTACGAAAAAAGAATCAATGATCGAAAATGGAATAATAAAAGATGCTCCACCACCTTCATATCAAAATCAGAATTTGAGCTTAGATCCTAGTTATGTGGAGTATTACATGAACATCGAAGTGGACAATGAAATTAATCCAAATATTTTGTGTGACAAAACGAATGATTATGGAGAGGGAATATTCTCACAGAGAGTTTTGAATTGTGATGTTTCCCAAAAACAACAAAAACCAAGTGTTAAAAATTTGTTTGGAACAGATGCGACCTTAGAAGATATTGAGGGGTGTGACTAACAATGGCACTCCCAAGTAATGAGGAATTTTTCGGTTCGGTCCTTCCGTCTCCATCAATATCGAAAATAACACTTCAATTATCCGGCAATCCTCCTCGCCGATTAAATCCGCACCTTGATCAAGGCCATCGTCCGAATTCGGAATTTATCCCTGAAGAAACATCCACGCTCGGAGTAACAGAAGGTTCAGAAAGAACCTCAAATCCATCCAACTTGAACGTCCTTTTGAATGTGACAATAAAAGAGTTGGCAAGAAATTTGCAGAATTCGTGGTTGAGCACACTAAACAATCTTCAAAGTACACAAGGAAATTCCGCCCCACCTTTGGATTTAGCAGAGTATGTCAAAATTAAAGTTTTGCAAAACACTGACACAGGACTAACTGAGCAGATTTTAAACTCTGTATCAACATCCATCGATCCATTAGATAGTTTGTTGGATGCCAGCGGTGGAGTTAAAGCAGAACATGCCGCAAAATTGGATTTGAAAGAAAAATCTTTGTCAGATATAGTTGGGGATCCTACCAAGTCGTCTGTTTCGATTGCAAATCAACCAGCTTTTTTCAATATTCCTTATTCTTTAAGCTTTGAGCTTTTGAGAAAAAACCCATCTTATTTATGTTATTTTTGCTGGGCAGAATTGGACTTGCTCGCACTAGCCGCACGTTTTAATTTTGATGCCCAGTCACTTGGAATATCGGCTACCCGTTCAAAAATAAAACATCAGGTCGTGATAAGGGGCGGAAACACGGTTAAGTTTGTTGATGTTTTTAAAACTCCATCTGGAAAAATCTGGGAGGGTGATATTCGTGACGAAGAAAACAATGTAGCCTGGGCAGGCGAATGGACTTCTCCAACGGCAAGACAACGACTCCATCCAATGTGGTGGGGAGAATGGACAAAATCAAACGGAAGCCGATTTCAGAGCACTTCACCAGCTGGATATCACCAAATGCCAGATGGAACATTTATGACTGATGGCGTTCATCGTGCTCAATCAGAACCAATTGAGAAAGTCTTGGTTACGCGAGAAAGAGTCTCCGATATTAAAATTCAAGATTTTCGAACTTCTGAAAAGATTGATAAATTAAGTTTAGACTTTTCAATTTTGGAAAATAAGTTGAAAAAAGATTTGCCTTTAGCTGCCAAAATGCGGACTGCCAATGTTAGTTTGGAATCCCCGGTAAAATACTTTTCCGATATTTCCTTAACCAGAGATATGTCTAATAATTGTAGATTTCTTTTCTCTGTAGATATTGCTTCAATTATGCAAAATAATTCAATGTTTGGCAATTTGTTTGTCAAGCCAACGACGAAAAGCGAATGTGTCACCAATACTAAAATTCTTTCCATGAAATTGCACAGAGTAAGAGTTAAGGGATCTCCTGAAGCCGGTTCGTCAGTGCTTCGGGGACCATCAGGTAAGCCAAAGAAGTTTTCTGAACCATCAGATCTTCACGGAACAGTTTTAACGGTCCAAGGTCAAAACTCGCCAGTAAACAATTATACAACCGATGGTGACGATTTAATCTTGGAAGCAAGCTATAACAATGTGGGAGATCTTGTGTCGATATCTCGGGATGGTCAAGGCTCCGTAATTCAAGAAGAAATTGGAATAAACCCAACAGCAGGTCAAGAATATATCAAATTCTTTTCTGGAACTGATATGTCGGTCAAACATAAAACGGATGGATATTATCAGTATAGACTTGTTTTGGAACTCGAAGATGGTGCTGTTCAATACTTGGTGGACAGCATCAATCAGCTAAACGAAGCAAAATTAAAACTAACAGAATATTATTCGCAAGCATCAAAGCTCGGATCTTCACAAATTAAGACAGCCCGCACGAACCCCCACATTCAGCAAGCATATTCGCAACCAGCAAACGTTCAGAAGCCAGGATTTTTTGATCCTGCGACAAATCGGTTCACTGAAGAGTTTCGGGGGTTTGCCACCACACAAAGGCATGGTCCCATAATCGACGGCACACAAACCTTTACGCCCTCTTGGTATGCCGACTTACCACTCGATCCCCCTTGGAAAACTGTCGCACAAACTTATGTAAACATTATTTTTAAACTTGGTGATTATGAGAACGCCAGTTACACTGAAGAAACAAATTTGATAGACTCTCTCACCAATTATATGTCACCCGAAACAGGCAACATTGAAGGAATTTTAAAAGTTTTTCAATTGATTGACACTTTGCAGAATATCTTGAGCAAAGAGATCGGAGCATCCACTTCTGCACCGGATGGCTTGTCTTCTAAACCTGCCAACCAAAATCAAAATAAAAGATTAACCCTTTCGGGCAAAACGGTGATGGCAGCTCCTCTAGAAACAAAGGATTCTACAATACCAGTAACCAGGGTGGATTATACATTCAGCAATGTCTTTAATTCTAATTTGCCCAAAAATGTTGGCATCCAAGTCTTTCCATTGGGAAATCTCCAAACACTACCCAGCAGTGGTTTCCGAAAAATAAGAAAATCAGAATTTGAAACTTATGTTTACAATGAAAAGGCAAAAATCTTTAATATTCAACCGAATACAACCATGGTGTTGAACTTTAAGGTTGGCAACACAACGCAAACTTATGGTGTAACAGATGTGGACTATACTTATTTTACGCCATCAATTCTAAAAACAGAACAACAGACCATCGATCTTAGCAACAATGCTGGAAGTGCGACCGAACAAGCTTTTGGTGCAACACAGGTTATTGATAGTTTTGGGGTAAGTCCAGAAACTCGCAAAAAAAGTATTGATCTCGCATCTCTTCTTACAGATTATGTTGCTGACAATTATGACTTAATTGTGGTTCCAAAAATTGAACCGTTGCCTGCAACTAGTTTTCAAGCTGGTCCAGCTACGAGCTTGTTCATCGTGAACTGGCAAGATCTCTATAACAATTCTCGGTCCAAAGCGAAACAGAACGAACAAGATTCATATGGAACATTCGTCAAATTTTTAAACACATTTAAAGGCAAGATAAAGACTGACATTGGTCTATATAATCCGTCGAATCCGCTTGGCTATATAATCCAGGCAAACAATAATATACTTGAAGTCCAAAAGTTACCGAATCAAACTAAAGCCCTGTTTGCCTATTATGCAGATTTTCAACCCGGTGCCCAACTCAGTCCAGGCGGCGAGGCGATTTTCGCAGACAACATTACTAAAATTTTTACAAACGGTGCATTTCGCGGCGACGAAAACACAAAAAGCGCGATGAGATATTTATTTGAAACAATATTTATTCTAGAATATTTTACAGGCTATGAATTAG
>Ga0209128_1000421_pt1 | contig 31770 bp, 41 predicted proteins | sample ETNvirnome_6_100_FD_184072 | JGI IMG/M metagenome (GOLD analysis project Ga0209128, IMG submission 184072) | Marine viral communities from the Pacific Ocean - ETNP_6_100 (SPAdes) (version 2) | ecosystem: Environmental > Aquatic > Marine > Oceanic | place: Pacific Ocean | collected 2013-06-19
CGTAAAGCAAGATTGTCTTGCAATTAAATTGGTAAAAAAACAAACTCATGAAATATGTATGGCTGCAGTAATGCAAGATGGATTGGCACTTCGATATGTAAAAAACCAAAGCCCGACAATATGCATGGCTGCAGTAAAGCAAAATGGATGGGCTCTCGAGGTTGTTAAAGAACAAACGCCTGAACTCTGTATAGCTGCTGTTAAAGATCAAACTCCTGAAATATGTATGGCTGCTGTTAAAGAAAACCCTTCATCCAATAGAAAGGAACTGACCATGGAAAATTTACACAGAATAGTGAGGTGCTCAGAATGTGGTGGGTATGTAAACTTGGGGGAAGTATGAACAATAAAACCCTTCATCCTATAGATATGTAGATAAAGAACTCTTGGAGGAAAAACATGAATAATACTGCACTTATAGCATTTAAAAGATTAAAATATATAATTATAAAAGATAGACAACAAAAGGAACATACGTTATGAATAGCATGAAAGATTTGTTTGGTGAAGCATTTAAACCAATTCCATTAAAAGATATAGAAAAAGAAAAGAAAAAGTTTGAGCCTATTCCTGAGGGCATTTATAAGGCCTTAATAATTGATACTATATTTAAACCTACCAGGAGAGGCGATGGAACTATATTAGCCATAACATTTAAAATAATAGAGAATGGAGAATATCATGGAAGGAAGATATTTGATAACTTAAATATCAAAAATCCAAGTGCAGTTGCACAAAATATAGCTAAAGAAAAATTGAGCTATTTATGCAATGCTATAGGAATGCCGGAGCTTGATGACATAGCTTTACTTATTGATAAAAAATTAGAAATTGGTCTTACAATTGAACCTGCAAAAGATGGATGGGAGGCTAAAAACAAAGTTATTTCATATGAATCTAGTGCTATAGACCCCGTCCGAACTTTGCCAGAGCCATCTATTGAAGATGATGATTTACCTTTTTAGTAAGGAATTTACCATGAAAAAAAAACAAATAATGAGGTGCTCAGAATGTGGTGGGCAAGTGATTGCAATCTCACATGTAAGATTTCATAAAAATGGTAAAACTTCCGGAGAATATAGATGCATGTGCTGCAAGAGAGTTAAACCGTATTTTAATATCAATTATGAGCTTATAAAAGATATGAGCATTTATTATGATTCTACTATAAATATAAACTGGTACCCACAAGGAGTAAATCATGCCTATAAATAATGAGAAAGATATTATGTTGTTATGTGTTATTAGAATGTATGAACGTGTATTTGGAAGAGAAAGTATAGAAAGTAAAGAATATAAAAAAGCTGTTTCTGAATTTAATAAACTCTATGTGGAGTTTGAAAGAACTGAATCACCATTAACGCTTGCGAAAATTACTTCTAATATAGGGTTATTTACTATTAAAGAAGAAGGGAAAGAAAAGCATAAAAAAACACTTGAGAAAAACAATGTATGATAATGATTCAAATATTGCTCTTTTTTTCTTTTGTTTAATTTTTTTATTTATAGTATCAGGAATAATATTTGAAATTGTAAAATTTTTTATACTAATTAAATTTGGTTCTGTAATATTGCATAAGGTATTGCATTAAAATATAGAAGTAGTGTTTACTCTATTATAAAGAATTCGACCATTTGATGTTTTAATATCTCTTGCTGATTGACTAAACGTCATAAATGCATCAGCGCAATGTGACGTCCAATCATGAACTGGCCCAGACCATGCCCCAGATTTTTCATTTAATTTAGACCTATAACTTGACAACGCTCCCAACCCAGCTTCACAATTCGTTTCATGGAAACGACACTTTGGAAGAATGCCACGTGCTGATTCAATTCCATCAATTTTATGACTAATTCTAGGAACTATTTCCATTGGTAATCCTGATTTTCTATACTTATCTACAATTTTAACTAAGTCGCTTTCTCGTTTGTTCCCATCATGAGGAGAATAGTTTTTACCCATCATTAATCCATTTGAATTTCTGAAATCCATTATATAATTTACATAATAAGTAATGGGTTGATTGTGAGATTCGTGATAATGAATGACATCATATTCTTCTAAATTCGGTTTTTTTTGAATGAACCATATGGCCGTTTGATCATTAATCCCAAGGTCAAAATAGGTATTAAACGGTAATGTAGGATCGATCGCAAAATTGCAAATCCTCCCTTGTTCTCTTAACATCCTTATGGCTTTTGCAAAATAAGCACCTTCAATTGACGCATCAAAACTTACATAATATTCTTGCTGAATCATTTCTTCGCTGGCACCAGAACGACGCCTATTATCAATTTCTGATTGAGGTATTACAGGCTCACCATTATTTCTTAAGGTGTCATTTACAGTTAATTTTTGACAATACCAATCAGGATTATTTCTATTTAATTCATATAAATGATGACCATGATTTCTTCCTCTGGGAGTATAAATAAAAGCCTGCCAACCATTATTTTCAGCAAGCATAGGTTCTAGATATGGCGCTGCAGCTGGATTTTGTATAGGGTATTCTGAATAAGCAATCCCACAAATATTACCACCCATTTCAGAATCATAATTATCTGCACCAGCCATTCTATAAACAGATCCATTTTTAAATTTAATTGATAATTCAGTGTTATTAATTTTTGAAATGAGTTCTTTTGGGAAATGATCTAGAAAACGTTTACCTTCTTTATTAATTCCATTCCAAATATTTTTTTTTGCATTGGTAAAGTTTGGGAAAAAATGTACATAAGTTCCTATTCTTAACTGACTTGCTGCAATCATTATATTAAGCCATTTTGTATCTTTACCAGCTCTTCGATGCTCTATATCAATAAAGTTCTTATAGCCGTCAATAAAAAACGCCTTCATAGTATCTAACTGATAATCTCTAGGATAAAAGTTTCTAGGTAAGATAATTTTTTTTGACATTATTTAACAATTCCATGCTGAGCTACAAACTCTATGATACCAACAAGCAATAAAACAGGGCCAATAAATCTTGTAATTATAGAAAATAATTCCCACTTTGCTTTTGAAGCGCACATATATTCTTCTATCACCTTCACGCGTTGTTCTAATTCTTCAATCTTAGTTGCCATTAGGGTTCTTCCGTATTGTCGATCCAATATATAATTTACTTTCTAATTGCTTGAACTATAGATCCAACAGTAGCAGAAAGAACTTGAGGTATTTTTCGCATACCAAAAACAGCCAAACAAATGCCAGATAATACATTAGCTTGCCAATGCGGAAGCATAGCCCAAGCATGATGTACTCTTCTACCAAGGTCAGGAGAAATAAAAGCTGCAATTAATGGGGATGCAAACAAAAAAAATGCACACCAGCGTAATAATTTATCTTTATCCTGTAATTGATGAAGCTCCCAATTACTATTAGCTTCTTGTTTAGACAATAATAATCTTTTTTCTAGCTCTAATGCAGCCATACTTCTTTCATGCTTTGCTTTACTTTTATCTCTAACCCATCCAAAAACAGTTTTAAGGCCATCAAATATTAATCCAATCATTTTTTCCCCCCTACAATGAACTTATAATAATCAGCTATAAATCTCTCTTTGGTGCCTTTTCCCTTCGTTGAGTTATAGTATTTTTTCCAATATTCCGAAATTGCTATAATATCATTTGCATCAGGCAATACTTCTTTTACTCTGTAATAATGAATTCTTGCCATAGCTGTGGCCCAAGCAAAGTCAGTAATCAATCTATCAGCAGGAGGTATTACTACATAACCAAACTTCGTCAGTAATCTTTCTGACATATCAGGTCTATATGAAATATAATTATCCCATATATCTACATATGTTGCTGGCTCCATTTGGTATGGCCCTAAAGCAGGACCATTAACTTGTTTAACATAACGTCCAAGATGGCTTTCATGCGCTGCTGTACAAAGCAATAGCTTTCTTGATTTATCTGAATCCATTCCAATAGCAAGAAGAGTTGGTTGAATTATATTCTCAAGGAATTGATTGACATTCACACCGGCCATCGCAGTAATCCTTAGTAATTTTTATAGCCTCTGCCCACGAGTATACTACATAAGCTGCATAGCCTTGAGATCTCATTTCATGCAACCAATCCTTTTGTAAAGGGGTTAGTTTGTTTTTGTTCACTTTAAACTCTAACCACAGACCATAAAAACCATGGGCCGGATATGCGACAAACACATCAGATACTCCTGGTTTAACACCTTGTTTCTTAAGATTATATGCTTCTAATTGATGACGTGTTCCTCCATTTGGTATTGCAAATGCATGAGCTCTGCAAGGCAAAGGTGAGAGATTTAACCAAGTAAAATAGGCACATTGCTCAACACTTTCTCGTTTTTTTCTGTATGAAATAACTGTCATAATATTACAAATATTTTATGTTATCTCTATGATAACACATTCTATCAAAAAGATAACTATGCAATAACTTCCATAACTGAAATCTTAATTTTTGATGCGCCACCATAATATCTACTTGTTGCATCTCCATTAAATTTTAATGTGCTTCCAACACTTGTACCAACTCTAACCTGAAATGTTTGAGCGCTAGCACCTGGTGAACTAATTGTTGCTGCTATACTTCGTTGCATGTGTTCATCTTGAAGTTGGTAATGCATATTAGCTGTTATAGCATCATTCACTCCATTCCTAAATAGTGCTAAACCTACAGTTGCTGGACCAGCAGAAGATAAAAGTATTTGATCAATTTCACATTCTATTATTAATTTGCTGCTCACAGATAGAGGTCTAATATTAATAGAAATAATACTAGCGCCTTCGGTAATTTGTGGAATTGTATTATCATAAGGAATTGTTCCAGTATGTGAAGAATATGTTGCATCGACTGCTGATACATATTGAAGCATCTTATTTTGATCAGCATTTATCTGATAGGTTTCATTGGCACCAGGATTGTTTACTGCAACAGTCGTATTAGTCCCTGCAACTAATTTATTCTCTAGATAATTTGGTGTGGTGTCATCTGAAGAAACTTTAAGTTTAGTATCATTAGCCACAACAGTTGTTAGATCAGAATAAATATCTGTTAAAGCAAGTCTTACAGTATTATCAGAGGCTGATGTAGCATTATTATAACCTACGAGACCCGCACCATCAGTTCCAACGCCATTATTAGCAAGCTCAGTCCTTAGAGTAGACCATCCATCAGCTTCACTAGAGGTTGCAGCCTCAATGGATGTTCCAGCTGCATTCATTTTCCATATCTGATTAGCACCTAATTTTGGAATAGTTGTATGATCTGATCCTGATGGCGTAGAAAGATTTGTTGTTACAGCATATGTCAAACCTCGATTATTTAATAACCCGTATATTTGTTGCTCAATAGCACGAGATTTTTCAAATGCAGTATTAACAGAAAGTGCAGTAAATGTTCCTGCAGTGGTATAATCAGTATCACGATCTTTTTCTACATCGCGTTCTATAGTGATTGTATCTCCAGTAGTAGCTGGTGTGACTAATGTAACATTACCACCACCATCACTACCAACGTTACTTACAGTATACTCTGTTGTTAAAGTCAGCAAATCAGCAGAAGGATTAGGAGTAGTACCTACAGGAGTTAGATAAACTTTAAGATCTGCCGCTGCAAAAATCTTATATGTGTACCCAAAAATCGTTTGACTTGGACCTGACGTATATTGGTTTCTGTTTCCATTATCTGAAATTGTCATTTACTTCTCCTATTTTGGTAACCAAAAATATGATTGCCCAGTTTCCTTTTGTAGTTTTCTTTGCATGTTTTCAAGGTAACCAGGATTATGGACTTCCATATAGCTATACAAGAATCCATAATTAATCGCCATCTTAATAAATGGTAGATTTAAAAATGGTTTATTTCCACCCACAATATCATGGACAACTGATTTTCTTGTAAATGGTATTTTACCCTGAAGAGAATCATCCTTTCCCTGACTTATTAATTTAGCCATTGTATTCACTGATCTTCCAACAGGACCAGTAAGATCGGCAATAAAATTTGATCCATATTTTGAATAATCCCCTGACAGCATACTGCCATACATACCAAGTGCGCCGCTATCTAAGAATACATCAAGAAATGTTTTTGGATCAGATAAAACTGGAGGCGTTTTACCTTGTGCAATCGCAGCGGCTGTCAGTCCAATATACGATAACACCATAGAATGCACCATAAAATTGAGTAGTTGCATTCTAGAACCTTTACCATTAAATATTGCATCTCTGATATTTTCAGCACCCTGACCATATATCATGCGCCCTAATGTCCTCTTAGTAGCTTCAACGCTAAAGTGTTTATACATGGCGACTAATCTTCTTATTGCACCAGCAGGATTATTAGATTTGTCCTGACCTACTAATGCAGCTGTAGTTGCAATACCAGGTTGTATTTGTAAATCATCAAGCTCATTCTGAAAAAATGTACTCCATTTTAGATTTAATTTATTTCTAAATTGATTTTCCTCAAAATCAGATAACTCTTCATCTGCTTTACCTAATGAACGCGCTATTAGTTCACGTGAAACATTCAAAGAACTATCTGGGGTAATCACATTATTAACAATGGGTGTATTTACAGGCGCTTTTCTAGTCATGTCCCATTCATCTTTTAAGATTCCATAATTAGAAAGATTCCTACGAACTGAATCTGGCAATGACTCCCACTCTGTATTTTTAACGCGTCCTAGTGCGCGGGCAATAGAACCTACTCCACCAGAACGCATCATGTTATCCCAATGCGTTAGACCATTTAATTTAAAAAACATCTGTTGCATTTTACCAGCTGCATGAAAAGGGCTATCAATTCCTTGCGCACGAGAATAAAAGTTAGCTAGAACAGAATTCGACCATGCGTGAGTGAGGTCGGAAATAGCCACATTCTGTTTTTTTTGCTCGCCAAAGAAATCTTTAATGAAATTTCTATAGGTAGTAAGATAACTATCACCATATTCTGTCATTTTCGAACCACGAATAGCAAGATCAGGTATGGATTTTAAAGTTACAAGCGATAACGATTTCATCATATCATAGATGGTTAATCCTTGAAGCATTTTTCCACCTAGAGATTTCCAGGGTCTAGCATACTCATTCATTAAATGACCCATCTGAATACGTGCTTTATCAATTTTAGCGCTTAATCCTTTACTAAGATTTCCATCTTCATCACTATAATTATCTTTGATGTGTCGAACCATCCTAAAAAACATTGCCATAGGATTTGTGCCCATCTTTGAAATCAATCCATAATCAGATCCCATCTTTGTAACAGTATTAATAATACTTTGTTGCATTGATCCATCGCCATAACGACGAATATATGCAAGTGTTGATTCACCGTCTTGCTTGAAATGTAAAACACGTTCAGAACCAAGTTTTTTTGCATAGTTACCAGGTGATGGCACTCTAAACTGTCTTGCTGATTCAGGATCAGTAACAAATGGTCTTCCATGATGCCCTTCCAATATGTTGTCATAAACACTATTCAAAAAACGATCCTGATCATCTACATCTTTAAATGTTTTTTCTTCATCAAGCAAAGGCCGTATAAATGTTTTCCAGCGTTCACGTGATATTGCATATAACCGCTCGGTTAATCTTTCCTTTCCAGGATTATTTTTTATAAGATCCAACTTAAGTTTTTGATCTTTATAAAAACTACCTGTTGGGCTAGACATCTTTTCTGCATTATGTTTTTGTTTAGCAATATAATTAGGCATGAATTTAATATCTGCACCCACAGAATTTAGAAGGTTTCGATATTCCTCATAGATAGCTTTCACCTCCTTAGCCACTTCCTGAATTTTTTTATTGCCAGTAGAGCCAGGGAGCTCCATTTCCTTTGCAAGATCAGCTTCATTAGCTTTAGATTTAAATAAATCCATACCGCCTGGAATCTTATTTAAACGTGTAAGCAATTTACCGCGAGCCTGATTCATCATAGCTTTACGTATAGCATCAGCTGACATACGGCCACCAATAATGTCGCCTATGATTCCGCCGATATTTGCTAGTAAACCTGCACCTGCACTTTTACGTCCTTCAACTCTAAACGAATCAATAATATTTTTATTTTCATTAAAACGTAAAAGGTTAAGATACTGCTGCTTACGTGCAAGTCGACTATTCTTTTTACGCTCTTCAATAATATCATCAACTGTTGTTTTAAACGCTCGTGCTTTTGGCATTAGATTTTCACGCTGACGAATGGCAGCTCTAGCTCGAATATCTTCAAGGAGTGCTTCGGCCTTATCCTTGTCCATTAAATCTGCAGCTGACTCTTTAAAATCTCTTATACAAGTTCTACTCATCACCAGCCTCCAAAATACAATTTATATAGCTATGTAAACGAGGTCTTAGTTTTTCCCATTGATCTTCAGTATCTTCAATCGCTTTTGTATCCAAAACATCATCATCGCTAACAGCGCCTTGTTCTTTCAAAGCTTCAACCTGTGATTTCAATTCTTCAATATCAGATTCATCTTCATCAGTCAGCTTCATTTCACTAGCATCTTCAACTGGAAGCTCTTCTCCTAAAAAAGCATTGTCATTTTCAGGCAGTCCCGTTTTTTGCATGGTTGCTTTTACATCTTGTAGGTCTACATCCACTCGTGGATTTTCAGCTATTTCTTGTTCTGCATCAAAATGATCTTTAAAATCTCTTTCTGATGCAAATGTAGGATGACGCGTCCCTATATCATCTTTTATCTCATCGTCAAGCTGTTCATATTTTGCTTCTGGAATATTTTTAATAGGTTCACTTGCTCTTGCCTCATTAAATCCTTGCTTAACAACATTAGAAACATTAATGTCTTGATCATTCATCGATTGATCAACAGCTGTTTGTCTAGCTGCATTAAACCCTTCACGAGATAAAATAGCATGTGAGGCCACCGCTCCATGAATAACGCCCCCTATAGCAGCGCCTTCACCAATTGACATTAATGTATTAAATACATCTGGAGTTTGTCCTAACATGGTATTTTTCTGATCTTCAGTAAGCTCCCCTGGAGCTAATACAGCTGCCCCTTCAATCGCTCCTCGCGATACTTGTGATGATAACAGTCTAGCACTTGATAAAGGTGCCAGATCAGCCATCTTAAATGCTGTTAAACTGGCTTTATCGCCAATCAACTCTGGAGCTAACATTGTTGCAGCAATATTGGATGGTGATGCGGCAAAACCTAGGGCATTTCCTATAAATCTTGCAGAAGCAGGTATTATACCATTATTCATATTATCTATAAGTTCTTGTGACTTTTCTTCGCTATCGATATTCTGTGCTGATATGCGAGCTTGCGCTTCGCTAACACCATGCGGAAATGATAATCCTTTTCTAAAATACGTACTTGTTTTCCAATTATTCTCTGTTAACCATTTGCCCGGATGTTCTATCTCTGCTTTATCCGTTTCAAGCTCGCCTAACATATTAGCTTCAGGGTTGCTTAAAAAAGATTCCTTAGCTGATTCGTATGCACCAGACAATGTCGATACTTTATTAGGCTCTTCAAAATCAGGATCTTCTATCTTAGGATCTATTCCTATTCCTAAATACGGCATCTTATTGATCCTCTGCTGCTTGTATTCCTTTAACTAATTTCTCTGGATCACTTATTGTAGCTGCCAGCTCTTCTGGATTTGATGCTTGTATTTCTTGAATGGCCCTTAACTGCTTAAGTCTCTTATTAAATACTTTTCCTAATCCCTTTTGTTCAGCATCTTTAGCAAGTTGAGTGAGTGCATTTCTACTTTGCGCTTCTTTAAACAATGCATCATCCATAAGCTTTCCAACCTTGCCAAGTCCAGACGGTCCTACATCAATTCCTTTTTCCTGTAATGCTTTTTTTGCTTCTAGAGATTCTTTTATCATTCCTGCAATGCTTCCAGCTATTGGTGCATTTATTGCCTTTTGTTGATACTCAACTACCGATTTATATAAAGAGGAGGTTGGATCATTAAGTGCTTGATAACTTATTAGAAACGGTTTATTTTCTTCGGTTTGCAGTTTATAGCCATCTGAATCGACTAAAGTACCTGTTGACTGAGCTGCATTGGACAATAAATATCCATTCCTTACTTTGTCATTAATATATTGCGCTTTTAGTTCTTCCTCGTTCATTGCAGGATACTGTACGCGATAGGCTTCTGGTACTTGAAGATCACTCCTGATCGCATTATTGAGTTCTTGGTTAAATGCAGCCCTTAAATTAGGTTCTGAGATCTCTTTTGCGACCTGAATCTGCTTTCCATTAATAGTAAAATAGTTAAAGTGATTGTTTACAAGTGTATCTGATGCCTGTTTTGCTGCATCATTTTCAGACAATCCCTTGCTTGCAATCAAATATTTTGCATATTGAACTACTTCATGATGAGTATTTTGAATATCTGTGATAGTATCTCCAGGATAATTTTGTAGTGAACTCGTGAAATCCTGTAAATTACCCATTACAGACTGCAATAGATTCTGATCAAAATTAGGATCAGCTGCCATTAGATCTTTTGCCCTCTGATTGACATCTTTTTGATCAGCTCCAATCCAGGAAAGTAAATCTTGTCGGGCTCCTTTGTTTTCTTCTTCATTTACAGCTGAAAATACCATTTGTGCACTTTGATCTAAACCCGCTTTGGAAAGATTTCTCATAGCTATTGAACTGCTCGTGGGTTCTTTAAAACGCTGCATGAACTGATTTAATAATGAAAGTTTTGTGACAGGATCTGCTGCATTAATTTTCTGGACAAATTCAGCAGCTTGGGGCATCGATATGGCCTGTATTTCATTATCAGTCAGCCCATGCATGCGCTGAGCTATAATATTGGCTGCAACAGGACTGCTGCGTACCATATTAGAAGCTGCCTGTGTAGCATCATCAGCTTGCATGCCTTGGGCAACTTCAGATTGACGAACAGCTGCATGTAGTACAGCTGGATTATTTGCAAAGTAATCATAAGGATCCGTTTTAATTTGTTTATTGACAGAATTTAATTGTTGACGAATCTGTTCAAACTGAAGAGGGTCTACTTGTTTACGTACTTTTTCAAGTGCTTGAGGTTGATCCGCTAAAGATGTAGTAGATAATGTTCCTACTATGCTATTGCTTAATAGATTACGGTTGAGTTCAGATTGTGCAAATTCTGACTGATCTGGATGAGCAAGCTGAAATTCATGGAGTGATCTTTGATTAAATGAACCTTTTTGCAACGCATTTAATTTTGCTACTTGATAGTTTCTGTCAATAGTTTTTGTATCAACACCTAATGCAAGTGATTTATTCTTAAGTAAAGTTCTACCTTTATTTGCAAGTGTTAAAGCTTCATCATTAGAATAACCTTTAATGCCTTTATCAACCATAGATTGAATATATTTTTCAGCTTGTTCAGGATCTTTATCGCCTAGTACATCTGCTTTGTGTAAAAATGTGTCAGACTGGAAACGTTTTTTCGCATTTTTTTCGATAATGCCTACTTGTGTAGGGCTGATGACGCCTGCTTTAGCGGCCAATTTTGCTCTATTAATAATACGTTGATACGCTTGTTGTGCGCCTAATATATTATTAGAATTAACCATTTGTGTCATATTATCCATATCTGAGCTTTGACTCGACTCAAATTGAATGCCTTGATCAATATGTTGTTGCTGAATAATCCTATGATCAAATCCAGCCTGTGAAGATAAAAGTCCATTATTTAATACTTTAGCAGCATATCCTTTTGCTTGATCAGGCAAAGATTGTATATATGATTGCCCATATTCTTTCATAGAATCATTAAAAAATTGCCTTTGTTGTGTGGGATCGCTAAATTTTAATTGTGCTTGCGTTTTAGTTTGTTCTATTTTGCTCGAAAGATCTGTTCCAGCTTGCTGCTGAATAGCTTGAAGCTGTTCATCCTTAACTTGTTTAATTTCACCGATCCCTAAAGATTCTATTTGTGTCCCTAATCTATTTAAGGCATCCAACGCAGGGGTAGCTTGTGGAAGAGGCGCAGGTTGAATTTGTGCTGTTGAAGTAAATCTTGGTAATTCACGCATTATAAAAATCCTCCCCCTTGTTGTTCTTTCCACCTGCGATATGTATTGTAATCAAATAATGATTTTCCAGGATCAATCGGTGATCTTGATGCTATATGATGTTTACTAAAATTGCTAAAGGCATTAGCACCGTATAATCCTTTTGCTGCGCCAAATATATCAGATATATCTGCAATTCCAGTTAACTCATTAGACTCTCTAGATTGTTCCATCAAAGAACGTCTTTGGAAAGATTGACTAAGATTGTCAGCGTTTTGGTCTTGTGCGTATTGATCAAATGAATCTTCTTGAATGGCTTTAAATGATGCTGATCCAGGATCAATTCCACGTGCTCCAATGGCTGCATTTTGAGATGATATTACTCGTTCTAACTGTCGTTGCCGTTGAAGTGCGCGTTGCGTTCCGGCAAGTTGATTTTGTAACATTCTTTGTTTTAATGCTTGTTGACGTGCTTCATTTGCTTCTTCTGTTGAAAAAAGTGAAACACCCAAACCTGCTAATGTTAATCCAATCCCCATTATACTTCAACCTCCAATCCAACACCTAAAACTGTCATAGGTAAAGGCAATTCTTGCGATAATTTAATTTGTTGTCGTGCATCCCATCCATATACTATTGTCGTTTCATATAACCCTGTCTTAGCGGGTGGAATTACATCAAGCACGCTTGGCCCAAATTGTAAATGCGGTATGATAAACTCATCATTAATTTTGATAGCCAACGATAAATAATAATCTATAAATATTCTATTTAGTCTCTTTTTAAGATATGCTGAGGGGCCTGATTGAGTCATTACCTCAATAGGTAAAAGCTGAATAGATGAAGTGTAAGGAATTCCAACAGTCACTTCTTCTGAGCTTCTTTCGATTATGATCCGTCCACTTGCAACAGTTCTATTTTCAAGAAGGTATCCATCAGCAATAACATTAACTGTTTCTCCCTCTAGGTGCGTCAACCCAGTAATAGTAGTAGCTCCACCACCAAATGTTTGAGTTATAAAACTATCCATAGTGAAATCGAAAGTTCCTTTTTCTAGATATGTTACATCAACTGAATTAATAGTTCTTTTAACTAAAAAGAAGACTTCATTGCCTACAGCAACAACACGCTTAAATTCACCTTCTGTAGATGATTTTGTCCATGCTCTTATATTCTCAGCTTCTATTGATTGATAGACTCCAAGCGTACCATCTGCATTAACAACAAAATAATAACTTGCTTGATTAACTGAGTTTTCAAGATTTACTGTTGCATCTACAGGATCATCAATAACTTGTGGCGACAATATACTAACATTTTCAGATTGATAATATTGTGAATTTGGATCAAATCGAAACTCTTGTATTTTTTTACCGCCATTGGCTACAAACAATGTTGCCCCATCATAAATAAAAGGCGTTACGTTTGATGAACCAATATTTGACTGGACATTAAAAGCAATATTACTTGGCGTAACACCACTAAATGTATTAGATTGCGTACTAAACTCCGTAGTTCCCGTAAATACTTGAAGGGTAGTGGTACTAACGATATTTCGAATATTATTACGCTTATGAGTAGCAAGGGTAACTTGTATAGCATCATCATCTTGGCCGGTTCCTATATCAAAATTAAAGAAGTCATCGGGTTTTGACATAAAAACTGTCTGTGGTAATGCTTTTGCACCACCAAATACTAACCTTGCTTGATGAAACGCGCATGAAATTGGATAACCCCTCGCAGATGTCCAAGCAGGTTCAGCTAATAAACATTGGTCACCCTTTACACCTGTAGTAAAGGTTGAACTAAAAGTTGATGTTATTGTTACGGTGCATGTAGTAACTGGATAAGGGCCAGCGGGTACTGCAGTAATTCTGGCTGCACCTAACTGTGTTGTCGTTAGATCACCTAGACCTTGGAATATCCCACCAACGTCATCAGCATCAAACACAGCTGTTGATGAAGTTAATGTTCTCCCACTTCCAACTGCAGCTGAAGATAAAGTAAACGTATAAGCGTTGTAGTCTTTATCAAAGTCATGAGCGGGAGGGTTAATAAATGAAATATTTGATAGCGTCCATAATAATACTGTAACTCCTCGGACTAATTGGGCTGGAGCATGATCTGGATGCGTTATAATTAATAAATTATTTGTTTGTGCAAATCTTAAACTGCTAACTTGGGCGCCAGTATACGTCGTTACAATATTTACTTGAAAAGAATCTTGCCAATAAACAGCAATATTATTATTAGTAAATACTAATACATATGATTCATTTTCATCATATTCAAATCCCCATATCCTGTATTGATCTTCAGAGGCTGTAATTGTTGCTATATATTTCGTTCCAAAACGCCTTTCTGCTTGTCCTAGCGGCTTAATAAATACATTCGACAAAGTAGCCGCAGCACGCCTGTACAAGTCTGTATCAAAGCGTGAGAAGCCTTCTCGACTTAGCTCACCGTGTGTAAAGTTATTTTGTACTGTTATTACTGACATTAATACCAATTCCTGCTGCTATTAGAACTATAATGAGCATTCAATAATGGTTGATCAGAAAATGCTCTATTAGGCTGGTTCTGAGAATCAACGCCACTTGCGACTCTAAATGCTTGCCTAGCTTTTTTTTCCCACACTTCCATAATTGGGACTTGTTGAGTAATCAACATAGAAATATTTGACGTAAGTGTATAAATAAGCAACGTCACAAAATAGTCAGGTAAATTATTTTCAGCTACTTGCTGAATGTAATCAATCTGCATTGTACTGCTATTTGTGTACAGCTCATTTCCATAAATATGGAAATCAACATTAGGTCTTGTCCTATATATTTTCAACCATTTTGGATCGGTAGGAAGCTGATAACCGTAAGACCAATCATCAAGGTCAAGCGGAGAACTTAGTTGAGCAAGTATTTGTGTAGTTAAGGCAAAAGACCATGGACGAGAAGATAAGAGTGTAGGGTATATATTATCATATATTGCTGATACATATCCTTCTCTAGCATTCCCTGTTGCTATATCACTAATCCCTTGTTGTCCAAGATATGTATATGCTTGGGAAATAACAGAAACTTTACTAACCATAATATTTCCTATTTAGCAGTTGATGACAATTTGTCACCGGTTTTAAAAGGAGGGGGACAAAGAGTTTCTCCCCCTTCTTTATTACAGTTTACTATTATGCTTATGCAACACGTACAGCAAGAACATAAACTGAAGTAGCGGGAGAATCAGATCCACCACCATCAGTTTCAGTGACACGCAAAGTTCCTGCGGCCGCAATTTCAGCAACTGAATCGTCAATAGTACCAATACGAGCAATTGTCTTATCAGCACCAGAGATATCAACTGCATCAGAAATAGCCGTTGAGCCATCAGTAATAGTAATAGTATCACTCGCGGTACCAGCAGCTTTATTCACAATCCATGCATCTAATACACGAATTTTATGAGTAACTGTTACATCGGTATTTGCAGTCGCACCACCTGCAGTATCAATACGAAAAAGCTGTGGTAACCCTCCAATGACATTAGCATCAGCAACATTAGCTGCAACTGTTCCTGTCAATGTGTTTGGATTAATCATTGCTTCATCAACTGCACCAGCAGCAATAGTTACTGCGCCTGTATTAGCCATGGTGGCATCTCCAGACATAGCAACAGAAGTAATTGTTGTTCCATTACCAACAAGTACCTGAGTATCTGTGGAAGCATCTAGCGCTGCTGCAACACCTGATGCATTACCCACTAATACATTACCTTGTGCTAATGTAATGCCACCAGCGGGATCAGTGTAATCTACAACAGTAACTGTAGCTGCTCCAGTTGCACTTGATATTTCTACCATTAAGTTAGCATCAGAACCTTGAATGAAGATCACATCATACTTAATTAGATTATCAGTAATTGTATTAAAATATCCTGAAGCTTTAATTGTAGCCACAGCATCTGCTGAAGAAGCATAGCTATGTAAACGCGGTGCAACATTTGAAAGTTCACTACTAAAAATAAAATTAGTTTTATCAAAAGCCATTGTTCAATCTCCTTTATTTAGTTTCGTCACAGGTAACTTTAACGATACCTTTGGTGTCAATGGCAACTGCACCACCACGCACTTTACCGATACTTAGATATGATTGTCGCTCAGCTGACCAATCAACACTAACCGTAGGATCAAGTCCATATGCAAGACCGACTGAACGCGTATGACAAAAGAATACATCACGGTTATTAACCGTTTTTGTTAAACCGCCTTCTTTTCTATCACCTATTACATGGAATTTAAAGCCCATAAATGTATCAAGTTGACCATTAACTAATGCACGAACATTATTATAGTCTGTACTTGTTACATCCGTATCTCGAAGCAAGGAGTCTAATTGGCTTGAACCAATTATTGCATGCCTTTCTTCCATTGGAACTTCATCATCATTTAACAATTTAGCCGCACTTATTAGTTTAGCTTTTGTTAAGTTTGTTGTACCTACCGCGACAGTTTTAGTTGTTCCAGAAGCATCGAACGCATCAATTAAAAACTGATCTTCACGACGACCTAAAGCTATAGCGATTTCAAGTGCAAGATTTTTACGCTCATTAGCATTAACTTCAGCTTGATCAAAGATATCAGTTGGATAATTAACTACCCAATTATTGAAAGAAACAGTAGGTGCGGTATAGGTTAAATCACTAGCAGGAATTGGAGATTGTGATGCTCCGCGTAACTGAGCTTGAGCGGCAGTTACTAATTTAAATTTATATGCATCACCTACAACTCCACGAACTACTTGACCAACCCCCTCAAGTTTTCGAGACGCTTGGTATTCATTTTGAAATGCTGCATTAAATTGTTCTATTGCAACATCTGTAAGACTCATTGTCATTTGTTTACCCTCATAAAAAAATAAAACATCTATTTTTTCTATGACGGGTAGCTTCTCAAAGGGCCGTCACTAGAAAAATTCTCTAGTTCCGGGCCTAACACAGGGTAGCAGAACTGTTAATTATAATACCATACTATTATATTTTATACAATTATCCAAATGTAGCTAAATATTTATTATCAACCATTTTCGTGTATAGTTGATCTTGACCATAACGCTTATCTGCCATCATTTTTTGTAAAGCTAATTGAATCTGTTCGGCAGAATAATTTGACTCAGCATCTCCAGAAGATGGCACTTTAGAATATCCTACATTCTTAGATACAAAATCTAAAAACTTAATACCTTCAGCTGTAGATGCTACTGCTTGTAATGCATTATGATATTCTTCTGGTACATTACTTTTAGTCCAGTTTTTTACTTCACTAATAATTTTATCTGCTTCTGGACCTAATTTTTTATGTTCATTGACTAAGTTTTGTTTTGCTTCTTCTGAAGCTTGTTCTTCTGCTTGTAAAACATTCATAGAATATAAGTTCACCAACTCATTAAATGTCTCATTGTTAATACCTTTTGAATGAGCGAATTGTTCAACTGATTTAAAAAATTTATCCTCTGTATCTAGCTTCAATTTATCTGAAAATTCATCTTGAAGTTTTACATCATATTTATCTGGTGCACCAGTAAATGCACCTAGTTTTTTGCGTAATTCATTATAACCTTTAGCTTGTTCTTCAACAGTCTTAAATCTAGAATCGATTAAATAATCTGGAACTTCTCCTTCACCAGGTACTCCTTCTGCTAAATACCAACTGGCTTTATTAGCTTCTGATTGACTGTTATTTGCACCAAGATCGATAAGAGTTTCAACGGCATCGTGTGCTACTGTTCTAGATTCTTGTTCTTGTTCACTCATTTTTTCGCTCCTTTTTTATGTAAATCCATAGACGTCAATATATGACGTATAAAATTATGTTGGCCTTCAGCAATAAAAACTGCTTCTTTTGGCATAGATGGATTATAGGTGGTTTGATTAATCAAAATATCTTTCCAAGTATCAATTAATTGTTTACCCATTGGATTATCAAATACAGAAACAACTAACGCACAATATTTTTTGTTATAAATGGATTCTTTTCCGTTTTTTTCTAACTTATTTTGAAGTTCTTCGAGACTTTTAAAGTCCATAAATTATCCTATTGTTGTGGTTCAGGTACTTCAGGTGGTAAAGCTGCTTGTTCAGCTTGTTCTTGCTGTGCCTGTGGGTTTAATTGCTGTTGAAGATTACTTAAATCATTAATAAGTTTTTCTTCAGAAGGAACAATTTCAGCGTCTACATTTAATTTTTCTGCGACAACTCCAGGTAATTTTACAGCATTAGTGACAGCGAAAATTGATTCAGGTCCTAATGTGTTTTGGAAAAATGACATATAAGCCTCAATAGCTTGCATATCAGTCTTGCCTTGTAATGCAATTAAAGGTGAATCATACTGGACATCGACAATTCTTCCATCGATAACAACATTTTCCATTAAGCCAAACTTCTTAAGAATAATCGTACATTTTCTTATAATTGGATCTAGTAACTCAACAGTTAAACGACCAAATGCTGTTCCGCTTGAACGTATCCAGTTATCTTGTCGTATAGAAACTTCTGTTGCTGTTTGATTTGGAATATTTCCAGGTGGTAAAGGATTAGCAAAGAGAATATCTCGAATATCTTCTTGTAAATCTTTTTTTAATAATTGCGCAAATTGTGGATCTCCATTTGTCGGAACGGGTTTTATTGGATCTCCTTCTGTAAATGCGCCTACTGGAATAATACTTCCAGGCTCAATCCGAATCATATATGGATTTATTGTTTCGCTATCAGTTGCCATATAAGGTGGATATGCCTTTAACGTTGCGGCTTTAAGTTCAAGTTCAACCAATTTATTTAATGATTTTGTAAAACTCAGTGATGCCAAAGCGGGTCCAAACCCTAAAGATTCACCCGTTCGAACATTCCATCGAAATATGATCCATGGTGAATAAGATCTAAATTCTTGTACAATATCTTTCTTATCTTCTGAAATCTGAACATAATAAAAATATTTTTCATGCTCTTCATTATCAGGATAAAATAAAGTACCTTCTATGAGTTCAACTTCCTCGTCTGGAGAAGTATTAATTTTTGAAGCAAGCGCCTCTGGTAATTTAGCATTAGGCCATTTTTGATGTATGTGTCGTAATTTAACATTCCATTTGCGCCAAACATTTTCTAACTTACCGTTTGACGCCTCTTCAAAAGCAAGTTGATCAATTGAAATTGCTTTAAATTCTAATGGTTTTTCTTTTGTGCCTTCATTTAATAGTAAGGCACCTGTAGAAATACCCATATCAACTAATGATTGATTTACGGCTTGGTTAAATGTTGATCCATCTAAATATTTAAACAAAATTTCAGTTTGTTCTTGTAGCTCGAGCCTTAATTGTTCTTTATTAATTTGAACTTGAGCTGATTGATTAATAATATATCCAGGTTGTAAGCTTGCCCATCTTCTAAAAGGTGGCATTAATACAGATTGAATATTATTAGCAAATTGAATTAATGATTGAATGCTTGTAGCATCAAATATTTGACTATTACGATCATCCCCTGGTGTAGTTTCGTCAAATCTTGCATTACCTGGTGCGAAATAATCATAGCCATCACGTAATAATGTTTTTGACTGACTCATAAGCGTTGCAGCTTTTATATAACGCTCATGACGTATATTAGGCGATTCAATATTTGGCATTTTCTTATCCTAATGTGTCATTATTCTGATCTAAAAGTGAACCATTTTGTTGCTGACCACCGGCCCCTAAACTACGTTTTAATGCATTAAGACGCTGCATCTGAATTTTTTTGTTTTGCGCATCAAGTTGTCGCTTCTGTGCTGCCAACTCTTCTCTCTCTACACTATCATCTTCACCACCACCACCAAAAATACCCATTTTATATCTCCTATAAAATATAAGTTACATTTATAACATCGCTGTTATAGCGACCTTTTTTTTTCATTTTCATAAGCTTTCGAAACAATTGGTATGGAGTCCAAACTATTCCTCTTATGCCTGTAATATATTTTACCACTGTAACGCAATGTAAACCTAATTTAAAAAACTTAGCCCTTTCCTTCTTATATTTAGTTAGATCTTTTGTCTCAACTTTTAAAACTGTATAACCTAAATTTTTCATAACTTTTGGTACGTTATCTGTTTTACAGAAATCCAAGATTGTGCAATTTAAATACATGTTTTGGGGGTCTATATATATCCAATTAAAGTTATCGCTTTGTAAAACCCCAACATGACCAAACCCCTCTTTTAAGTATTTGGATAAACAATGGTTACCGCTTCTAAAAACTAGATAACTCGTCCTTGTTAACATATAGCCTCAATATTATATAATCTGTATTAGAAATATCTGATTCCTTAATCTTCGATTCCTTAATCTCATCTTCATAGGTTTTAGCAAGAATTAACTTACTTTGATATCTACTCGTATGAGCATTTTTTTCAAGCTGTTTAAATTTCTTTAGTAGCTCCTTCATTTACAATTTTCTATCTCTGTCAGTATTGCTCCTTTAGCTAGATTAGTCATTGTCTGATCATTGCTTACAAATGCTTTTAATTTATTTAAATCTGATGGATCAACTTCTATTTCACCCTTATTATATAAATTTAATGCCCAATTCAGAGATTTAATAGCATCATCCGATTGTCCAGCCGCTAATTTTTGAGCCAAAAATTTACTCATCATAATTGGCTTACCTTCTGTAATTACCGGATTACCATCAAGAGATAACAGTTCTTTATTCATATTTAAATTCATTTTTATCCTTATTTTTTATATTATCGAAGCTTATATTATATAATTATAATAAGATGAGTATCAATATATATTAATGTAAATGCGGCAGCTTTGCAGCTTCATTACAAGCATCAAAACACAGTTTTATTTTTCTTGCTTCTTCTTTTGATTCGATTTCCTTAAGTCCCTTATTATCCATTTGAATATTTAATTGGATAACAGTATTTGAGTGTTTACGAACGATATCAACTTCTTCTTTATATTTTTCATATAATTCTGCGAGTTCAACTTTTTTATTTTTTTCTAGATTTTCTAATGACATGTCTTTCTCCTATTTTGGTTCGTTGAAATATGGAAGATAATATTTTTTATCATTAACTTCTATGAGTAATTGGCCTGCTACATTCCCAATTTCTTTTATACTTGTAATGCTTTTATTAATACTTTCTTCTAGTACTCCTTCAAATGCAAGCAAAGGTTGATCATGTTCTTTCTGAATTAACTTTACAACAGGAACACTTTTATCTGTTCTCCTAAATTCAGTAATAACTACTAAAGAGCCACCTTTAATATCTATATTTAGATCTGTATTTTTAGCAGGAATAAGATCTAATGAGCCGGCAGTTGTTTTTAATGCGTTTCCATTAAGTGTTATATTCCCAACGTTTATTTCATTTAAATGCCCAAGTTCTTTTAAGTTTGATTTAGTAACGCTATCGCCTAATTTTTCATCATCAACGACTTCTTTTCCTTTTACGCGATAACAATCATTCGTTTGAATATCCCCATTAACATCAAACGTCGCTTCAGGACCAACTATGTTGATCCCAAGGCGTCTATTCTCTATATCTATTTCAACTATATCATCCATTATTAGCTCGGATTATTTGTTGAGGCAGCGACCCATGCTTTGGTACCATTTATTTCAATTTGGATATGATGCGTAGTTGCTCCAGATGTTGTATCAGTAGATATGGATGTAGATGACCCTGCGGCAGCATTACCTACATAGTTAATAAATGCTTGGTCTGTATCATCTTGATCAAGCTCTAAGACAGGAACTGCTGCTGTTGTACTTGGCTGCGTAACTAAAATATTATCAGTAATATTTAAGTATTCTGTTCCATTAATCCTGAATAAATACCCTTGACCTCCAGCAGGACTGCCTCCCCCATCATTTTGATTATTAAAAATAACCTCTTTCTTATTAGACTCATTACAGTTAAATATTAGATTATTACCAGTGCCATCAAATAATGAAGTAAGGTTCTGTCCTGGTTGACCTTGACGCTGAACATAAATATTTCCAAATACTTCAATGCCACCATCATCAATATGAAAAATATCTGTTCCATCAACAACAAATCTATATTCACCCTTGTCTGCTGTAGCTGAAGCAGTGTCAGTAGTGAATTGAACATAATCTAGTGTTTGTGCTCCTGAATCATAGAAAGCCTGAATATGAAGCTCTTCCGCATCAGCCGAGCCAATTCTCACTTGAGGATTTCCATCATTCACAGCGTAGTAAATTTCAAGATTCGGCACAGTCATATCAACATTTTGCCCACTTGTAGGAGCAATAGTTAAATCACCTGATGACGTAGTTATGCTATTTGCATTAATAGTAATATTATCAACTGTTAATGTTGTTAATGTACCAAGATTAGTTAGACTAGAATTAACAACACCCGATCCTAATGTAGTTGAATTCAAAACACTGGTACCACCAATTCTGTAATCACCAGTTATATTAGCGTCCCCAGACACATCTAATGCATATCCTGGTGTAGCCACATTAATACCAACTTGCCCATTTCTCTGTAGGACCAAAATATTGTTTGTGTTAACAGTGCTAGTACCGCGGTTAACAGAAGCAAAAACAAACTTATCTACTCCAGCCGAATCACTGGTCATCTTGAACCCATAGGTAGAAGCACCATCAATTTGAATACCCGTACCAGAAGCCCCAAGAACATGTAAATCCTTTTGAGGTGATGCAGTCCCAACACCGACACGATCAGTACCTTCATCTACAAATAATGTATCTGTATCAACGAAGAAATCGGCATTACTGACACTTACCGAACCCAGCTGATCAATTCTTAGATGTTCCACACTTTGGATATTAAAAATAAAATCCTGACTACCGGATGGTGAGCCACTCCCATCATGATCATTGTTAAAGATTACATTTTTTTTATTGCTTTCCAAGCAATTAAAATTAAGTTTAGTGCCACCCCCATCTAGAACGGTGGTAATGTTTTGGGCTACTGAACCAGAACGTTGTAATAATAAATTTCCAACTAATTCTAATCCGCCATCATCAATATCAAGAATATCAGTGCCGTCGACATTAAATCTAAACAGTCCTTTATCGGCTGTAACTGAAGCCACATCAGTTTTAAATAACACATAATCTAATGTTTGTGCACCTGAGTCATAGACTGATTGTATATGTAATTCTTCAGCATCTGATGAACCTAGTCTAATCTCGGGATTACCATCATTTACCGTTTCATATGTTGTCAAATCACCAGAAAGAGATAATGCCGCAAATGAAGGACTATCTGTTGTAGCAATATCTTGTGGAAGTTGACCTCTATACGTAGTTCCTGACCTTTCCAGAGGGATATTGTCTGTACTGACTATATCGCCACCGTCGACTAGATCACTTATTTTTTCATTAGCCATTGATTACTCCTGTACTATAAAATTTCCAGCTTCTGTTATAATTGGGTTTCCAGTTTCTGTTAGGATATAAAATGTTTCAGCAGGTGCTCCAGATGATTCTGCGGTATCAGAAAATTGGTCAAATGGATCAAAAATTCCAAGATTGGGAAACTTTCTTGAGATTGCCATTTTATTCTCCTATGATGGATTTGTTGTGCTTCCGGGTATCCAGAACTTAGTACCATTAATCTCACACTGCAAATGATGCGTTACAGCCCCTGAAGTGGGAAGTGTTGAAATGGTAGATGTCGTATCTCCTCCAGTAGTTCCAACAAAATTGATTAATGGCTGATCAGCGTCCAATTGCTCAAGCTCAAGCACAGGTATTGCAGCTGTTGTGCTGTCTTGTTTAACATGTAACGATGCTGATGGCGCAGTTTCATTAATACCTACGCTAGAAGCACTATAATCAATAGTAAGCATGTCTGTATAAAACGTAATATCTTCTTCATCGACACCAATAGTATGCTGAGCACCCCCTCCCAAACCATCACAAAACTGTACAGATTTAGTACCTGTGTCATTTGTTTGGGCGAAGAATCTAATCGTAGCTCCTGAAGAACCACTATGTGAAACAGCATTAAAATCTATTAATGCATTAGATCCAGAATCAGACTTAACATTAAATTTTACACCCTCAGTTTTCCTACCAATTAAACAATAGCTATCAGTACTATCTGTTCCTGTAATTAGCATTGAATTGGAAAGCAGGAGTTCTGAGTTAGTTGCATCAGCGGTGGGTGGCACTTCTGTACCAATTGCTAATCTTAGAAACCTTACTGAATCAGAAGGAGAGCTAACATGTCCCGAGAATGTAATATCATCAGCCCCAAGCGATGGAGCAGTAGTATTAGTACAGGTAAATAACATTTTGGTTAGTACTGTGCCCTGCAATACCATGACCATCATTCCAAGGAATTCATCACCTGTATTTGCATCCGTTGCTCTTGTCCATGCGCCAGAATCAGAAACATAGATACCATTTTCAGTATCATCAGTTTGCTCTCTTACTAAAACACGGGATGACGCTGTTAAAACACCGTCTATAGTTTGCTCGCCAGAAAGTGTGATGTTTGATCCTGTTCCTACAATAACAGGTGTTTTATAGCGCCTATCCTCTTCCATTGCATTTTGTATGGTGGTCGTCGTCGTAGAATCAAGCGCATCAACGTTCGACAGAGTCATTGTTCCTGCCGCATCAGATAAAATAGCATTTGATCCAAAACGAAGGTCCTTGCTTTCGGGTATTTGAACGTCATCAAAGAATACAGCTGATTGATCTTCTAAAAGCTGCAAAGCAGGGATAGGAGCGTTAGAGCCATCTGGCGTTGTTTCAAACTCTATTAATCCAGGTGAAGAAGTCGAGCTAATTGATCCAGTTGGGCTAGAGAATATATTAATCTGACCAAAGAGATCATAGTGAGAACCCGTCCAACCTGCCCCAATGATCGAAAATAAGTTCATATTAGTGGTCACAGCAATATGAGAATCCGTATCACTATTCGCCCGAGCTCCTAATATAACAGGCTGTAGCGTTGTGCTATGACGATGCACAATGAATTGTGCAGGAGAATTACCTCCAATATCATTTACACGTAACGCTGAATCATAGGTGACACCATTAACATTTATTCCAGATACTTCCGTCGCTGGTGGATTAAAGATATCGACATGACCGGTTCCATTTGGAACAATCGTAAAGTTACCATCCGTATTTGTAATGCTAAGACTATTGCCATCAATTAGTATGTTATCAATAGTCAAAGCAGCAAATGATGGTGAATCAGTTGTATCTAGGTCCTGAGGAAACTGTCCTCTATATGTCGATCCGCTTCGTTCAAAGGGGATATTATCAGCTGAAGTTAAACTTCCTCCATCCGTTAGATCGCTTATCTTTTCATTAGCCATGATCGCATCCTTTTAGTCGTCACCACCCGCGCCAAATGTAACGCCTACCTCAATTTGTGCCCGCGCTCTAAAATAGAGCGTAGATCCTGCAGCAACATTTAACGCAGAAGGTGCTAATTTAACTTGCTCCGCTGAGCTAAAAGTTGTGGAGGGTAGAGAAAAAGACTCTGTACCCACATAACAACTTGGATCGGAATATGCAAACACAGCTAAATTACATCCAGCGGGAACAGTCAATGTTTTTTCAGTGTCAGCTGGAATATAAATAATATTTTCACTGTCTGTAAAATTAATCGCCCACAAAGGTGTGCCTCTTGCATCTTTTAGTACTAAAACTTGTGTTGCCATTATTGTCCCTCTTGTTGTTGTTCTTCAAGTTTAGATAATCTGTCTTCAAGATCTTGAACGACAGTAATTCGTTGAATGCGTTCCACAAAGCTAGATAAATGCTCTGCTTCCTTCTTAGTAATTTCTCCTGAATCTAAAGCGACTTCAATACGCATCAGTTTCTCTTCAATTGTGTTACACATAGAAAGACCAATTTGCGTCTTCCTTTCAGTAACATTCATTTGACCTGAAGCTCTTGCCATCATAGCGTATAGCTTAGATTGATACTTCTCAGCACTAAGATTAGACAATCCTTCTTTTTCAAACCAAGCTTGCTGTTTAATCTTACTACGTTGATAACAATCCGAAAATTCTTGGTGATCTTCTACCCACTTATGGAAAGTAGACATGCAGATATCTACCTCTGCACAAAAAGAAATTCTACTTAATCCAGAGGACAAAATCTCTTCTAATCGCTTGGGATGGAATTCAGGATCATACTTGGGGGGCCTACCAGCAGGCATAATAACTCCGAAACTATTGGTATTGTTATACATAGTATCAGAGTGTTTAAAAAAAAACTATTTTTGTTTGTAGGATTAATCCTTATTCCATTTATCGAGCCATTTCATAGCTACCCTAAGGTTATAAATTAATAAAATGATACAAGTAAAGGATATTACAGTCATTATAATCAAAACAATGGTCACTCCTGATCCTTAGTCATTATTAAACGTAATTATTTCTTTTTTAACGTAATTATTTCTTTTTTTCTGCTTTAGATTCTTTCGAATCCTTAGGTTTTTTAGCGCGTTCTATAGTGATTATATCTCCAGTAGTAGCTGGTGTGACTAATGTAACATTACCACCACCATCACTACCAACATTACTTACAGTATACTCTGTTGTTAAAGTCAGCAAATCAGCAGAAGGATTAGGAGTAGCACCTACAGGAGTTAGATAAACTTTAAGATCTGCCGCTGCAAAAATCTTCTGTGTGTACCCAAAAATCGTTTGACTTGGACCTGACGTATAAGCGACAGAGTGTCGTTTTTTAGCGACAGACGTAGGTTTTTTAGCGACAGACGTAGGTTTTTTCATCAATCGGCGCTCACACAGACTCTTTAAATGTCTCATTATATCAATATTATTGAGTATTTGATTCTTATAATGCACCAGTAATATTAATAATACGGTATTAACGATGCTAACAAGTAAATTTAGTATAAAAACAAAAACCATTTTTTTCTCCTATTTAAAAAAAACTAGGGCCGAATTGACGACCCCGAATTGTCTCAATGCTTAAAGCAAGAAACACATGTTCCACAATTTCTGTGGAAAACCCTATTAATAATAACCAAAACAGGGGTCTTTACTACTCCCTTAACTCCATACACTATATTTTATATCAGTCATTACTATTCTCTTTCATTGATTTTCGTATATCTCTTGCCATCCACATAACCACAAAACCAGCCACGATCAATACTAATGCTTCTCCAGTTATGGCGCATAAAAATTGTGCAGACATAGCTATTCACTCCTTAAGTTAGGGGCGTCGCGCCGCCCCATATTATCTTAATATCCACAATTTCTGTGGAAAACCCTGTTAATAATAATAAATAACAGAGCTCTATGCTTTTCCCTCAGCTCCATACACTATATTGTTTATATCTTGTTATATTTAATTCTAAAACGATTCCGAAATCTTATGCCCACCTCCTCCATTAATAGCCCCGTACGGAGAAAGCAGGACCGAAAGGCATAGGTATGCTTAACGGGGCTATGAAAAAAATTATATCAAAATGATAAGAATGCGTCAAGTAACAATCAAAAAAAAATTATAGAGAGAAACAGGTATTATAACGACTATATATGGTATAAACGAAGTCCATAACAAAGGGGTCTATAACCCCCTTTAAGGATAAAAAGAGATAGGTACGATAACAACCGTTTCTAATGCATGAGGTCCAAGAAAAATAAGTGTTAGAGTATTACTTGTGACATCTATGGGGTGTTTTGTGACAGTTGTGGGACATTAGGGTTCAATATAGTCCCAGAATTAAAGATAATAGCTGTTTCTGTCGATAATATCAGCGCAGGGTTCATTTAGAGTTCTGGAAACAAAGGAAAATTATGTATTTATTGATAATCTAGAATAAGTTGATGGATAAGATTTCATCTTACCCACAACTATATTCATAGATTAACAACAAATTCTTATTTAAATATTCACTAATAAATAAATAATAAAAGCTAATAACTCAACTTATTTAGATTCTAATAATAATGTATATTACCCTGAAATATAGATCCTGAGGATAAGAGAACCCCAAGGCCACAATTAAGTAGCTTAATGGCTCTCTTGGCGAATTACCCATCAATATGAGTCCATCGGACATAGAGACTTCAGACTATTCCCTTTACTGCATTAACGCTCTAAAGCTTCACCCCACGTTGCAGTTTTTTTACGTTCGCCAAGCGTTCGTATAAATTCACCGACAGACAAACAACCTTTTCAGTTAAGGCGTAGATAGAATACATAACAATCCTTATCGTTTCAATAACAAATAGTCCTTGTAATAATGTAAAAACGTAGTATACTTCTTTTGTGCTTTCAGACAGCACCGTACCTTTGACCTTCTGGTACGCCAGCCTAACTTCCCCCACGGTTGTTAGGCTTTTTTTTATGGGTGTGAAATAATCCTTATAAGCGCACGAGATAGATCGTTTTCTTCGTGACGATGAACTTATAAAGGGAATGCACCCATGTTTGATTCATTTCCATGAATACTCTATACTTCATTTGTTGATGTTTTTTGTTACCTAACTTTTTCATCAACGTTACATTAACTTTACAGTTAATTTCATACGATGTAGGGCCTCTTAATGAGGCCCTATTTGTGTCTTATGTCCGGGAGGTGGAACTAAGTACACTCTCAATTAAAGTAAAGTTAGGGGGCTTTGCTGTCAATAGCCCAAATATCAGGGCGAAGATCGTGAAGAGGGATAGCAAACTCTAAGGTATGCTTTAACATGGCTTTATGAAGCGCAATAGCACGTAACGCTCCAGGTCGTGTGTGGCCGTTCATTATTTGATATATTACAGATAGGCTAGAACCAGAAGCCTTTGCTACAGCGGATTTCTTACGGGTATCTACACAACCTGTCCACATTTTAAAGCTACGCGGGCAGCTATATTTTGATTTATTTTTCATTCATTTATTATCATAGAGATAAGAAAATTATGCAAGAAGAAATATTAGAGACAAGTTATAAGCTTGTAATTACATCAAATGATGTAGAACATTTAAGAGATCTCTTATCTATAAATTCTACTTTATCTGCGCTTGATACAATAAGAGAGAATGTAAGGAGGACATGGAAATATGGAGAGCATAGTGATGAAACCTTTGAAGCTATTGATAAAATCTACGAAATGATTTGTGACGAAATTGATAATATCCCCAGACGAAGTTTATAGTTGACATAACCTTATCAAAATGATAAGGTTGTCTTGTTTTTAAAAAAAAAGGAGGAAGACAATGGGACTAAATTATTATCAAGAACAATTAGAAATGCTTGCTGACAAGCATAAAGATTCAGACTATGAATTAAACGCTGAGCAAATTGATAAGCTTATTGAGCTTAAGCTTATCAGTGGGAATACACATCGGCTGTTTGATGCTTTAGTTGAATCCGACGAATCGTACAAAATATTTAAATATCTTTCAGAATGTTTTCACCTTGAGGAAAATGGAAGGGTATTTGAAAAAATTCATGCTTCTCATAAACTCTCTAACTTTTTAATTAGCCAGCTTAGAAACTATTGGTATGAATTAATTTGTGAAGATTTTGCCGAAGCTCAATCTGATGCAAGGTGGGCTGAGCGTGATTACTACGGCTACAATGCAGCTTATTTAAATAGGGGATTCAGTAATGGCTATATTATCTCATAAAGTACAACCATTAGGAGAACTTATTCTTAATGAATTATTAAAAAAGGCCCGTGTTATGCCACTAGAAGAGGATGAGCGATTAATGCTAAGGCTCTTAGTTAAAACTCATCCTAGGGGGACCTAAAATGAAGGACATATTAACAACAAAACAACGCATGTCTAACATATCTGACAAACAGGAAGTAAATTGGACTGGTCTTATAGTAAATATAATTTGCTGGGGATCAATAGGATTAATGATACTTACAGCTTTGAGGTGGTAGCTATGTGCAATGAACATCAAGATAATGCACAATGGATGGCGGATAGAATGGGAAAATTAACCGCATCAAGAATGCATTCTGCTATGAAGTGGCTAAAAAATAACAAAGAAAGTAACGAAAGATTCGAATATAAAATGGATGTTGTAACAGAACGACTCACTAACGTTCCAACTGAGTTTTATGTTTCTAACGATATGGTATGGGGTAAAGATAAAGAGGAGGATGCAAAGGAAGCATATATAGAAATAACAGGAAAAAATGTAATTAACGTAGGATTTATAAATCATCCAACAATTGATTATTGTGGCGCAAGTCCAGATGGATTTGTAGAGGATGGGCTAGTAGAAATAAAATGCCCAAAATCTAAAACACATTTAAATTATATCATTGATGATAAGGTACCTGAAAAATATAAAGCTCAAATGATATTACAAATGATGTGCACTGAAAGAAAATGGTGTGATTTTGTATCCTATGACCCAAGATTACCAGAAAACATGCAAATATTCATTAAAAGATATGAGCCTACTGAGCAAGAACTGTTTAAGGTTTCTGAAGAGGCAAATCTCTTTCTAATGGATGTCGAATATATCATTAATAACATTAAAAAATTTGCAGGAGATCATCATGGAAAATGATTCAATTATAGATTCTACAAAGGATGAGTTATCCTTTGTAGGTAACACAAAGGAAGTTATGACGCCATCGCATCCATTTAATAGACTGCGAAAAATAGATCTATCCCGTAAAATAAAAAAGAAATTGGGTCTTAATTACCTCTCTTGGGCAAGTGCCGTCGATGTGCTATTACAAGAAGATCCAGATGCTAACTGGGAATACAAGGAGCATATTGTCTTCCCTGATGGCACCATGATGGTTTTTTGCACAGTTACTGCCTTTAATAAGTCCATGACCGCACATTTACCTGTCATGGACTATAAGAATCGATCGGTAACAAATCCTTCCTCTATGCAAATCAATACTGCAATGCAGCGTTGTTTAGCGAAAGCTGTTGCTCTACACGGTGTTGGATTATATATATACTCAGATGAAGATTTACCTAAAGCTGATCCCGATGTTAAGACAGAATCGCCTATTAAGAAAGCCATAACAGCTGGATACGAAAAGAAAGAAATTACAGATGATGTCGTTTCAGCAATGAAGAGATTTGTATCTAATGGAAAAAAAGAACAGGTGATAAAAAAGTTCGATGATTATGTTATGACAGAAAGCCTAAAGAAACAGATACTAAGCTTTGAAAAAACATAAATAGTAATTCTAGGTATTGGTGTGAATTTATATATATAGCTCTATATAGGAGATGAAAAATTAACAGAAAAAAACTTATTATATTATATAACAAGGCTTATAATGATGTTTTACATAAAACAAAACCACGTGTTGTCAATCGGTTAATTGCTGTAACACCAAATGGAATAGCTCTTAAATATATAAAAGAACATACTCCTGAACTCTGTATGGTTGCAGTAATGCAAGATGGATTAGCTCTTCGATATGTAGAAGAACAAAGACCGGAAATATGCATGGCTGCAGTAAAGCAAAATGGATGGGCTCTCGAGGTTGTTAAAGAACAAACGCCTGAACTCTGTATAGCTGCAGTAAAGCAAAATGGATGGGCTCTACAATTTGTAAGAAACCAAACCTCGGAAATATGCTTGTCTGCTGTAATACAAAATGGAAGAACTCTCCAACTTGTTAAAGAAAAAACTCTGGAACTATGCTTAGCTGCTGTAATGCAAAATGGATGGGCCCTACAACTTGTAAAAAACAAAGCTCCTGAACTCTGTATGGCTGCAGTTATGCAAAATGGAAGAACTCTACAACTTGTTAAAGAAAAAACA
>Ga0209128_1000425_pt1 | contig 31694 bp, 24 predicted proteins | sample ETNvirnome_6_100_FD_184072 | JGI IMG/M metagenome (GOLD analysis project Ga0209128, IMG submission 184072) | Marine viral communities from the Pacific Ocean - ETNP_6_100 (SPAdes) (version 2) | ecosystem: Environmental > Aquatic > Marine > Oceanic | place: Pacific Ocean | collected 2013-06-19
AACCACTAATTGCTTGCCCATATATCGAAAAAACTTCTAAGGTATCTGACATCCCCATATTTGAACCAGTGCCCCGTGTTGTTAAATCTGCTTTGAACGCATTCGTGATTGTTGTATCTGCGTTTGCGGTGTATCTTTTTATGGCCATTATTTAACAGTTCCTTTGATATCTATTTCTGGGTTTTTAATTTCAAAGGTAGCATTCTGGGGGATTGCTACATATCTTCCATCTGGTGAAGTAAATTCATCGATGCTAAATCCAATTTGTGAATATCCTGCTCCGTCTTTTTTAACAATTTTCACATTAACTGTGTCTACAACTCCTTTAATCCGATTTAAAGTTGAATATATTTCTGTAATAGAGAATGATTCTCCAATGGAATATACCTTTTTTTCAATTCTTTGTCTTAATACTCGTGCTGCATTTTCTAAAATATCAAATTTATTTGTAGCTAAACTGCTTACAATTTCAAATTCAATTCCAATATTAACAACTTCTGCATCTAAAATATCAATTGTATCATTAATCATTTTATAGCGGCTTATCCAAGTTTTAAGATTCTGTTTGAGCGTGTCGTTTGCTTTTATTAATTTATTATTAGCATTTTCAGATAAAATATATAAATTAAGATTCCTCTTGAATGAATCTACGTCGCGAATCACGTGGCATTTTTTAATAGCTCCAAATTGAGGAGGCATTCTATAAACTAAATTTGAATAATCTTGTAGAGTTACTGCTCTACCTTGGGCAGAAAATGTGCTTTTAATTCTTTGTTTAATTTGTTCCACGCTGGGGGTGGTTATATCGCCCAAAATAGGCTCATCATTATTTGATTCTAAAGATGAAATGACATTATTTAATTTTTCACTAATTAATGACGCCCCATCAACAACAGAAGGAAATTCCAATCTAGCATTATGTTTTTCTGTTAACGTTCCGGCAGCGGCATTTGTATTATCTGCGGTATTAACACGATATCTAATAGTTAAAGTAGTGTTAGATGGACTAACTCCTAATTTATCAGTTGACAATAAATTAGTTGGATCAAAAGATTCATCTGTAATATAATCTCTGCCGTGAATTTTTAATATTACTTTACTTGGGTCTTGAATCGCCGACACTTCTGGGGTTAATTGATCTTCGGATCCATATCCAAATTGTAATGTGGTGGTGCCATATTCTTTTACAACGGTGAACCTTCTTGGGACCGCGACGGCTTTTAAAATGAGCGGAGTGTCTGCTTTATCTTCATTTGTGTTGCCCACTGGAATATAAATTGTGTCTTGGGAAAGCTCATTTACTTCCGACCACTCATTTCCGTCATCGTCCACTGCAGAAATAATTTCTGCCACGTTTGCATTGTTTAGTGTAATTCTACGAAATGGTTTAGTATCTCCAAATGTTGCGGTTTCAATTTCAAATTGCCCAGAAACTACTGTGCCGTGAGCCTTTATCGCGTAGTGTGTTGTTAACGAAGAATCTTCATCAAATTTAGCTGCAATAATATCATTTTTTTCATTGGAGAAATCAACATTTTCTAATAAAGTAAAAATATTACCGTTTGTTGCAACAAAAGTGCTCCCTCTTCTTAAGATAGGGATATAATCAGAATCAACGCCAATACCATTGGCATTCGCTGGTACTAAAACATAAAAGTCTGCTAAACCATAAGAAGATGGTGAAGCCTCATAATTATATCCCAATTGTTTTCCCAATCTTATTACATTATTGTATTCGACTGCTGTATCTAAAAATGATTCGTTCGCCTGATAGTCTAAATAAAAGGATAAAATATCTCCAACATATGCCACAGTATCAAGCATAAGGGCCCCGAAAGACGATCTATTAAAGTCTTTATAGCTTTCGGGATAATAAGTTTTTGCATATGATATTAAATCTTTTTTAATTGAATTAAAATCTCGACTACTATATTTAATTGGTATTTGTTTTTCGGACATATTTAGCGTGTTTCCCTTTTAATATTAAATAGTGTCTTCAAGGAAGATTTCCACTACATCATAAGTCTGCAAAGGTTTAATAAGATATTTAATTTGAAGTTTAAACATATTAGGATTTCCATCTACCATCTCATCTGGTCCAAACATTGTTGTTCTTACTTCTAAAAATGGCAAATATCTAGTAACTTGATTTATAATTCTTGTTTCTATTTCTTGATAGGTTAGTTCGTTGTTTGGTTCAAATAGATAATTTCTTATACCAACTCCAAACTCGGGATCCATAATTCGTTCGCCCGGAGCAGTTAAGACAAGCATTTTTAGATTTTGAGACACCATCTCTGCATAAGTCTTATTTAATGAATAGCCATCAGTTGCGTCTCTATCCAATGGTAATTTTGGTGATATTCCGGATGCCATAAAAAGTCCTCTCTTTATAAATATCTCTTTCTTCTAAAATAAATCTATCTTTTTCAAATTCTTTTTAATTAAACTATGGGCTCTGCGATAAAAGGCGTCTGTGGCCAATAATGGCCTGGCCACTGTGGTATGAATAAAGTTCCTTGAGGTTTGGTCATGGTAGCTCCTTGGCCAAGGTATATTTCAAGTCCCACATATGCGTCTCTGCAATCGGGGAAAACCCCGCCTTGGTATGTTATGTAACTTTCATGGGTCTGCTCATGCTCATCCCCGTATTCCCATGGGTCAGACAGTTCAGAACACACAAAATTCTGATCGGCGCCGGTCGGTCCAGGGGCGAAGGAGATCCAGGCGGGGCCCGTGTCGTCCCCCCAGTTAAGTTCGGGATGCTGGTATTTCATCGAGTCTAACCATTTTTTCAGGGACCCCATCAGCGAGTACTGTAAGCGGAACTGGAAGATAGCTATTTGCTGTTGCAACGACGTGATCGTTTGATATGGGGAAATTTGGGGGTACGCCTCGGAGTTCCAATGAGGGGGATCGGAACCAAACGCCGCCTTCGGGTCGGTGGAGAGCGGGTCGCCGGGGAACATGTTGCCGCCGACGCCTATCCTCTTCCAATCCGCTGGCCCTGTGCCGCCGGCAGCCACCGACGTCGCGCTCCACCACGGCGCCGTAGTATCGCACATTGCGTGATAGAAGAGGGGCTCGTGACCAGGCATGGGGATAGCTGCAAAAGAAAAAGTCAAACCGTGGAGACTATGTCTGTCCCAGCCAAAAGATGATTTGGCGCAGCCTTGTACCTGGCCCTCTACCAACGTGCCATCCACGAAGCCCGTGGGTTTGCAGTAATCGGTGGACTTTTCAAATTCCTCGGGGGATTTCCACTCGAAGCATTTGAACCCTTTGTAATCGGGCCATTGGTAATCAAAGTCTCCGTCCGTGCAATGAAAGATAGCCTGTTCCGCCATCCAGAACTCGCTGTAGGGTTTTATCCCGCCGTCGGCGGTGGCCTGGCCGGATTTGATTTTGAATGGGCTCATATTGGATGGATCCAGAGTATATAAATAATTCAAATAATATCTGAACATTTCCTTGCCCGTCACACTACGAACAGACCATGAGTTGTCAGTATAATTAGCCACAAACTGCAGCGGGTCGGCTTCAGCAGCTGCTTTTGCAGCTGCTGCTTTGATTTCTTCAATTGTTTTTCCTTCTTCAAATATAGAAACAGCTTCGCCGGATGGAGTTTTTACATTACTAAATATTGGTGTGTTGTCGGCCCACATCATAGCCATGACACTTGGTAAATTTGTACCATATGATAATACTCCCAGCCCTTCTATATTAAGGGCAGATAATAAACCATTATATATGCTTTCAAGCGCGAGAATTTGTTTTCGTGCTAATTTAAACTTATTTGACGCAGTACATATCTCTTTTTGATTGTTAGCCCACGCATCTAGAATGCTTTTCTCGTTGCAATCAAAAAGCAGAAGGTTAACCGCTCCGGATCCTAGAACCCAAGCATTATTTGTAAAATATACCTCACTCTGAGATGTAGTAGAAATTAATTCTTTATATTGATGAACATACTCTCTATAATGTGTTGCTGCTTCTATATATGTATCATAATATTCCCTCAGAGTGGAAAATATTACTCCTAAATCAGCATTTGGTTCGATGTTGCGAACAGCCAGCAAAATGTTAAATAAAGCTGTACTTGAAAATCTTTTGTGTTCTTTTGTTTCGGACATGCCAACAATTAATAACTTTTTGTCATCTGTAGCTGGGTATACTTGGCGGAGGATCCAATTATAGTCGTCTTCTATTATCCCATAATCTTTCATCATCATGGCAAACGCCATTTCATTGGCAGTATAATCCTCTACAGTTGTCTTTTGAGTTGGATCTGTTGGTTTTGGGCATTCAAGAGCATTCTGGTCGTAGTCACCTTTTGGAAATATATTTCCAAACCAGGGGCCCGGCATCAGAGCACCTAACGCACACTGGACGATGCCCGCGGGCGTAAATGGTCCGCCAAGAAGTGGATTACATTTTTTCCATTTTGGGTCAACAATAGATACATATGCTTTCAAAACGGCCATTGGCGTCATAGCCATAAGACTAGCATAGCTTGGGGGAGACCCAAGTAGCTCGTCCAAAAACTTCTGCCAGTCACTATCTTCCCCGGTATCTTTTGTTTGATTAGCCTGGCTTGCACTAGCAGATGGGGCACCGCCTCTCATTGGGTCTGCAGCTTGCGTATTTGAATAAAATATAGTTCTTAGTTCCTCTTTTGTTCTATTAAACATGCCGGCCTTTATTTCCTTAACCGTTTTATATACAGTATCCCCGCCGGCGGGTACATCATATTGGGATAGATCTACATATTCATCTAATTCAAAAGTTTGTATAAGAATATATAATGAAATCAAGGTTTTATAATTTTTATATGGGAATATATTTTCAAAAATATTTTCAAATTCACTTGTTTTCGTCATTGAATCAAGAAGTTTATTTAAAGGAAATTCATCATAAAGTGAATCTTGATAAGAAAAATATCCTAGGGGCACCGGTGTTTGAACTTGATCCACCGCGGATTTGGCGGCCTGGCTAGCTTCATTATCTGTCTTTCCTTCCTCTTTCGCTTTATTATAATGATAATTATATAACTCGCCTTGCTCTGTTAAATCAAGTTCACCAACAGGTATTTCAACTTCTATTAATGGTATCTCAACTATCGGCGGAGATGCGATGTAGTTTGCGGTGCCGTACCAGAGCGGATCTTCATCGTAATCGCCGGCGCCAAACATCTTGTCTTCCCAGCCGGTGACCATGCCCAAGTCTTTCCGGAGGATTTTTTCATGCAAAATATAAGATTTTTTATTTTTCATAATCTTCGACACGGCAGGCGGCAATTGGTCGACTAGTAATGGCGAGTTAAATGACCAGAAGTGCGTACCGTCGGCTTCTTGATACGCATAGTCGACGCCGAAAAAAGTATGAAGATCGTCAAAATGAATCACCTTTGTTGATTCCATGCCGTTGAGAAAGGGCTCATCTGAGCTAAGATTTCTTTTATCGAATGCTGTTTCTCTGTCGGGGGACACTTTTTGGAATGCCAAAAAGTCCGTTTCGTCCTCCAGTGCCAATTTTGAAAAATCATCCCCCTTCTCCCATGGGAACGAGCCGGCCATTTGGCCCGGCTGAACAGTGTCGCCAATTGAGTAGAGGTAAGACTCGTACATGCCGGAGGCTCCGGGGTCATCCGATAGTGGCGCATAAGTATACTCAAGCGGCAGCACATAAACTAATCTTAATCCATACATCCATGGATCAAAATAATTTGTGTGTGGTTCTTCAGCTTGGGTAATGCCTTGATATTTTGCTATGCCAAAGTTGCCCGTTGTCATGAATTCTGTCCAATCATTTATATTAATATAAACTCCATTGCTACTAAAAGGATCTCCCCACAGATCTGGAAGATCATGTAAAGCCCAGGGGTCTATCTCAGCAAGATTTCCTGCGTCGGATTCTAGAGCTTTCTTCTTTGCCGCCATGGCACCTTCCATGACATGGGCTTTCCATGACTTCTGGCAAGTCTCGTCGAACCAGACCGGTGTGTTGGATCCGCCCGGTTCCGGACAAGCTTCCGTCCCAATTAAATTATTATCTTCTATCCACTTCTCAAAATGCGGCTGCGAATACAGATAGGTGGTAAAGAACTCGTGATACACTTTCTCAGCATATTGTTGTTTTACGGAATCGGGGAGGTTTGAGAAATCAAAGTCAAAAGATTCTATTTTTTTGTGTTGTTTAACTCGGATATAAGGTTCTAAAATAAATCCACCATTTGGCCCTATATTAGAGCGGTTAGCTAACCTAGATATGACTATGTCCTCGCCTGCGTGCATTATATCGCCGGCGGACTCTTGGCCCTGGAGGAAAGACCAAAATCCCGCATGGGCGGCCTCGCCCTCGGTTGCATCAAAATCAACAATCAGTTGGGTAGGGCCAGTGTGGCCCAGATTGAACATTATTGGCGGGGTATAGTCCAGTTGTGTGATCGCTCTATATCTATTCATTAGCTTCTCGTATAATCTTGGTTTAGTTGTATACGTCACGTCTTGGCCGGATGGGTGCCACGACGTCCATGGGCTGGTGGCGCTGGGCATTAAATCAAAAATGTTTTCAATGCCGGGCGCTTTCAGAAGATCTTGATATAAAAAAGAAGATAAAAAGGCATGTTTCCAGTCTTGTACTTCTATTTCTAATATATTTTCAAATTCTTTCTCCATAAAATTGCTAACTGATGTTATCTGCTCTTTAAGCAAATATTTCATTCCGCTTAAACTATAGGGATCCCCATCATATTCATATACTTGGTCAGTTAATGGGTCTAATAATACTGCTCCTTGTTTAGTAGCTTCTTTTATTTTTGTTTCTAATATTTTATTAGCATAGTAAATGACGTGCGCTTGAAATTTTGGTTCAAAAAGGTTTCCAGCTTTAGTTCCTGTGGTTTTTATTGGCGGCTCTTCTATATACACATTTTTGCCAGAAGGTGTAGTTATATATTTAATTGGTGGTGGTCCCTCTGGTGCGAGTTCTGCTGTTTTTTCTTCGATGTCCCCAGATGTAGTTTTATGCGTGTTGCGGTAATCTAGCATGGCTAATTCATGCATCATGGTATAAACAATGAGATTTATAATTACTTCTGATTCAAGCACATCTTTTATTTTAAACGTGGTAGAGAGAGGCAAAAGTCGAAGAAATGTTTCAAAAGTATATAAACGTGCTAATGTATAAACTGTGCCTTCTGCTATCGCACGTGAAAGATTTGGAGTTTCATTGTCTATATCTGGAGGAGGACCCTCGCAATGAAGATCTTTATTTCTTGCACGAATTCTTTGTTTCATTTCTTCTACTTTTAAAAAAGAAACATCTTTTATATCACATGCCTCATCTGCAGGAAAAACCTCTTTTGGGAAAAAACTGTTAAAAAATTTCAATAATTTGTCATGACTTAGTTGATTAAATATTGAAGATTTTAAAATGGTTCTAGACAGATGAACGCCCAGATCGCGTGTTACAATATTAAACATATTCTTTAAGTCCAGCATGGATTGATCGTGCACCGGTGTACCGATCAACTCGCTTGTGAGGTGGTCATACACCTCCTGGGGGAAATTCTTTTCCAATACAGTAAAAAATTCTTGTTCTAGTGGAGAATGATACCATCCGTCTTCTTTTACTGCTCCTGCTGGTATCTGATACTGAAATAAATAGGGTGAAGAAATATTCATTTTTCCGAGTTGTATTGTTGCAGCATTAGGCATATTAAACTGTAAATATTTTTTTATCTGGTCTTCAACGCTGGTAACTCCTGGTATGACGGCGCCGTTTTTTATGGCGAAATTAAATGGGCCTAATTTATTTATTCCTTCATAATATTTTGTCTCAATTATTTGATCACTCCAATCATCATTTATAGAAAAATAATATTCTATTATATCTGTGGAGGTGCCTGCCACAGTGGTTATGGGCGGACTAACCAGCATAAAACTACTAAGCAGTTCAGATTGCTTGCCAGAAGTAGGTGATACACTCAACTCGCCGCCGCCCGGTATCCAATAAAATGGTGCATTTAGCGATTCTTGTATCGTCGGTAAAATTGGCCAAGGCCCTTGCGGAAGGTGGGCGATTTCTTTGAGAGCGTTCATGTTGTCTTGGACGTCGTCGCCGAACTTTGCGTCAGCAGCTAACGGAGGAAATCCTGATAAATACCCAGTAAATAATTTATTTTTAAAATAAAACATTTCACTTTTAAAGGTAGGGTTAAGTGTTCTTAAATTTTGATCCATTAATGTATCATTTATTAAATTTGTTGGGAACATATCGTGCGGGAGCGCGTTGGGGTTGTCACAATCATCGGGAGGCAATATTGGTTCTGGGCTGTATGCTTTATCAACTAGATCGAGGATCTTGTCCATTCTATCAAGTTTTGCTCTTTTGCATACGTTTTCAATTTGTTTCTTTGTTGCTTTACCTTCTAATAAATCTTCGCAAAGTGAGTGCACATATGGTGGAATATCACATTCATTATAAAGTTGTACGGGTAATTTTTTTTGTATTTCTTCGCAAAATTTAGAGTCAACATATCCTTGGAAATTCATAAAAAATTTAATAATCTTCTCAGAAGAAAGAGTTTTATCACTTCCTTTTAGTGAAAGATAAAGATCTGCATATTTTGTCATTATTAAATTTTTAACGATCTTTAATACAGAACTTGTAGCCTGCCCTTTGTTTAATAAAACACAAAGCTCCACTTGTGTAAGCAATAGTTCTAAATCTTCCATTAAATTACCAATATTGGTAACGATCTCAGGATCCGTTACATCAACTTGGGCACCAAGTTTTTTAACCAAGTCTCTTGCGGCTGCGCTTGGAGTTGTTTTTAGCAAATCATCAAAATTTGCGGTACCAGGAAGATTACTTCTTTTACCAGGCTTTCGCCGATTAAGGTCATCCCATAATGCATTTTTAAGATTTTGACATGCTGTAATAACTTCGTTTAAAAGCCTTTTAATAAAAAATAGCATTATTCCTTTAGCTATCTGTGCTCCAATCGCACGGGCAGCTTCTTCAAAATATGTACCAAACTTAGTAGTTTTCTTTCGGGGACGATCTTTTTCTTCGCCGTGTTCTGGCTTTTTTTCCTCTTTTTTCTTTTTTTCATCCTCAGAGACAAGATCCGCCAAAGACTTAGATAAGCTCACAAGAAGCTCAACAGCATTTGCACTATAGCTTATTATATTTTTGCAAAGATCCTTTTTAAAATTAGGATCAGATATTTTCATTATAGATTTAGATATATCATTCGCTGCTCCTGCAACTTTAGCATTAGACACGCCACCGTATGATGACGGCATATATGTCCCGGCGCTAGCATTGGCGTTGGCGTACATTCCATCCATTTCAACTTGTCGGCGGCGGCCCATTGCGCCTTTAATTGCCATATCAATCTCTTCTTTCTCTTTATTCAAAGTTTTTAGTCTTGACTTGTTCGTCGATTTGGTGCTGTCAATTTTATTCTGCACCTCTGCCTTTTTTAAACTTAACTCTTCGACTTGAGTATCGTATTTGCCAGCCTCGGCGTGTAGCAGCTGATATTCTGATTGCTGCATTTTCTTTTGTGTTTCAATCGTACTGGCGGCGGCGCCGATTTCTTTTGCAATTTCTGCGGTAGCTTTTAGCTTATCTAGTGTTCCGTCTTTGGCTATTCTTTCAAAGAACGCATCGCCCCCAAGTTCTTTCATCGCGTATCTACAAGCGATTTCAAGCCATCCTTGTGGGTCTAGCCAACATTTTATTGCCGTGGCCACCAGAGTTTTAACATCTGATTGATTTAATACTTGTAGAAAAATATTATCTAAATCGTATGGGGCACTTTCGCTGAGTCTTAATCGATCTCTTTTTTGAGGCAAAGTTTGCCAAAACTGGTCTGTTGCATTTTGGAGTCCGAACGATCCTTCGACATATTTCTCGGTCCACTCTTTAGCCCAGCCTGGGTTATTGGTCATTTCTTCGGCCATGGTCCTGTCGCGTGCACTTGCCATAGGGCTTTTATCTGCAAGAATCCTAGCGACTTTATCTGGGTGCATTACAGCATCTGCGGGCAAATATTCAACTTTGTGTGACATTGGACCAAGGAATCCGTCATTTTCGTCAATAAATTGATAGAAATTTAATTTGAGACCGCCGGTGTGTGGGTCTCTATCGAATTTGGGATTTAGCCCTTCGTTTGAGCTATTTCTTCCATGCATTTTAGATATAAAATTTGTAGTTCTTGGATCTCTAACCCCGCTTGATTTTTTAAATGCGGCAAATTCCTTGGCCAAAAGACCACCGTTGTCAATCGTGCGGTGCTTGTCAATTTTGCCCAATCTTCTTACTGCGGTGGCCCCTCCTGGACAATCCACGCCTTTCAGAAAAGCCCTCTTCTTGGAAGCTGGATTCCAGCCAGGAGTATACTCCGTTATAGATAGAATATCCAATCTCGACTGATTTGGTTTTGCACTAATGTTAATTTGAAGTAAGTTTCCAGGTTGATTCCATAATTCTTTCGAATGCATGAAAGATTTCTGAGTGGTAGTAGCGGTGGCTGTGTCTTTCAATAAAGTTTTTACAGCTTCTTTGAAATCTTTTATAAGTTTGGCTTCCTCATCAAAGTCTACTGAAGGAGTTATTTTAACTGGAGGTACTTTGCCTCTCACTTTATTATATCTCTTGAGTATGTCTGCTATTTTGTCAAAGTCGTCGAGTGCATTAACTTGTACCATTATTACCTCGGAGGGTGACACATTTAAATCTGTGCTTGCATCTGTGTTCTCCCCCGGATTTGATACCACGCCTGTTTTACTTATACCAATAAGAAAAGTTAGGCCCGGATCAAAGTCTGTTCCGCGATGATCACGAGTAAAGCCCCCAAAATCAACATAATTCGCTCTAAACTTTTTGATATCTGTTGATTCAAGCTTTCTACCTAATAATTTTATTGCTAAAGGAAGTGAAGCTTCAGTCATTTTGCTATAATACTCGACTAATGGTATGCTAGGATCATATTTTTCTGTTGGGTTTAAATTTTGGTATGATCTCCAGTCAAATGTATAAAAATACCAATGATCGGCATCGTTAGGATCCACACCAGTGAACTCACTCAGATGTCCAAATGGCTCTTCGCCCGGGCCATCGATGCCAACATGTTCAACGTCTAAAATGCTAATCTTATTTTTTGTTATCATATGAATAAAACTATCTGGCACTAGTATCTTAGAACAGGTTTCTATTGGTGGATTATTTATTAATTCTAAATAGGTCGGGTCCCTCGTTACGGCGGAGAGCATGAAATCGGTACTTGGAATTCGCGGGGACGCGGGTTCCCAAGGAATGGTGCTATATTTTTTGATCTCAGCGGTGATCTGCTTAGGGGTTTCGAATGTCGTCTGGAGGCCGAAAGCCCAAGATTTATCCCAAACTTCAGAATCAGTAGACCACCTTTCGTTAAAATCATCAATAGTTTTTTGATATTCTGATGTCTTAAAATAGCCCGGTTTCATTACTTTCTCCTAGTTGGTATTATTATACTTGCTGTTGATATAACATTTTGGATTATTCATCTTGAGAAATTTCTTCTCAATTCCTCCAAGATTATTGGCGGAGCGCGCAAATCCATCAGCTATGGGTCCAAGGCCATTATTAATATCGCGAGCTTTACTTTTATTCAAGCCATCTTCTCGCACTGGAACATAAGGGACAGGAGGAGGATGACCATGATCGCCATAGTGTTTAATAAACTGTATAACATAGTTAACAAATTTTTGATTTGTTGACATGATTGCTCTTATTTCAAACATAATTTCTTCTAAACATGCTCGCAAATTATCACCTTTTACTAAAGGTTGCATGGTGGCCCCTACTTCTAAAACACTTCTACCATCCTCTGACTTGCGTTTCGGTTCTTCAATGACCTCCTTCTGACCTTGTACTCCGCCTATTAAATCAATTCCGAGAGGGGTAAGTGGCTGGCCAAAAGAGTTAACTCTGTCGGGGCCTGTCACCAATTTAATGCCTTCGTTCCCCATAATTCTTATTGCGTCTGCCTTAATACCAATACCAGACTTGGTCATTGACGACCCAACTCGACCGTCAGGAAGGCCAAAATTTTCATCAATATTTGTTTTTTGACTAATGTAAATTCTAGCAGCATCAGTTGCAAATGATGCTGGAGCCTTGTTGGAAGCTGGATCGGCTGCGTATGGTCTCAGCATTGGATCAACCATGACTTGAGATGCCCTATCGGCGCCTTCATATTTAAATTCTTCTTTAGGTATCGGATGCATTCTTCCAACTACAAGATCAATCATCCCACATTGTGTGTTGCCTTTGCCGCCATACCCTGAATGTATCGATCCCGGGCGATCCCGGCCCAGAACAATATAGCTGTTATTTTTTCCAGGAATTACTGTCTCACAATCTGCTTTTACAAAATGTGGTACCGCTTCTCTAATATTCCCGCAATTTATCCCAGCAATTTTCCCAATTATTTTTCTATTTTTCTGCTCTTTTGATTTATCAGCTGTGCTTACTCCGCTAAGGTCTACTGCTTGAAATATTCCGTCTTCTATACTCATTCTATGCTTGCTCCATATGAGATATTGCTTTGAACCACATTTTTTGTCCTTTTTCTAAATATTTATTTAATGAAACATCACCAAAAACTGGTATTTTTGTTGGGCCCAGGCCTTTACCTTTGTGGATTTTTGGTGTAGTTTCAGCAGCGGCGGCTAAAGTAACATACCAAGATTCTAAATGGCCGAAACCAAGGGTGCGCGCCAAAATATAATGCTCTAAAAATGGACTGCTGTCTTCTCCCCATCTAGAATAAGAAACTATTCCAGAGATTGCAGACTCTCCGGTCTTTTTTAGGCCATTCTCCCAAAATACTTTTGGTTTATTATATTTTTCAATTGGAAGAGGGCCTATTTTGCCCCATGGAAATCCAGGCCTAATATCTTGATTATATCCTAACTTTTTAATAAAGTGGCTGCTTGGATAAATATTTGTGCCGCCGGCGACTGCGGGAAAATTCCAAGCTAAAATATTCTTATGCCAATCAGTTTTCTTGTATCCCCATGAATATGTTGATCTTGGGGGCGTATCAAGAAGACTTGAGATTAAATCGTATAGCGCCGCGGCTTGGTCAAGCGTCGGTAAAAAATAATGCCCAGTAGGAGACCAGGTTAGCCTGCCAGACCAAAAATTATTGTTTGAAATATCTAAAACTGGTGTATTTTGATTTGCTTTCGGGCCCGTTCGTAAACCTGGAGTCCCAAAAGGTCCAAGTATAAGTGAAAATGAATTATCTGGTAGGACCTTGTCTATGGACCAATTATGTAATTTGGTCTTAAAATTAGAAAATTTTTGACCCTCATTAATCTCTTTTATTGACTTTCGTGGGTCCCATGTCCCATCGGGTCCAAAAAAATGGCGCCCATCAAATGGTGAAGAAACCATGCAGCCAACAGAAGTTTTAGAAAAAGTATTTTTTTCATTTATAACAAGACCATATGGTACATTAACTCGAATTGTACAAAGCCTATTTTTAGTTCCATTTTTATGATTTCCAAACCCAATAGTAGAACCATCTATAACAGAATTCATAGAAATTGTATAATGCATAGTAGGATTTGTATGTATTTTTTTGTATGTTTCTATGTAATTCTGGCCGGACTCTCTTATTATAAAAAGTTTTGTTTTTTTCCTTTGTTTAATTTCTAAATCCGGGGGTAAAAAAAATAATTTATTTTTTGGTCTATGTTGGATATATTTAAAGTTTGATAGTTCGGCCGCCATATCTTCTGCATTTTCAACTATTGAAGACCCCGGAAGGATATCAAAATCTTTTATATTGGGGTAATCAAGTTCTTTGTCAATGTAGATTTCTTTAGTAAGATGTGCTAAATTAGATATTTCTAAAGACTCAGCTGAAACTTCTCCTGGGGTGTAATACATGTATTTGCTTTCGTACGGACTTTTTCTCTGCACCTGGCCAGCGGCAAAATTATTTTTATCGAAGGCGTCTTTTGAAGTTTCTTTTGTGGGGAGCGGCAGAATAATTGGCCTACTTTTATGAACTGGCCCTAAATAAACTGGGTCCGTCCATTCGGACGTATCGTCACTTGGCTTATTTAGCCAGTCAACATAAATTAATTCTCCTAGGCGTGGTACATGCATACATTCTTCTTTCGCGACAAATCTTGGAAGTGCTAAAATAGTGTGCATTACATTAGGATTGATCTCTTCTCCACCTTGTCCGCCGCGAGGATAATTAAGCAAATAAGACGTGGGTTTTGGAGTAAGTGTAAGACCCTCAACATATGCATAAACTTTTACTTTTGGTATAACTGGGGTTTGGGTAATCCTTCTTGCGCGCGCTTCGTCAGAAGTAGGATAACTCCACATACTTGTGCTATCTAGGCCAAAGACAACACCATAATGTGGGCCTATCTGGGCCAGATTAATCTTGGTTTTATATTGATTTAATATTAATTTTACAAGTTCCCTAAAAGGGTTAAAATTATCTATATCAAACTCTTGGCCATTTGGAAGATTCGTTGTTACATTATCAACTGACATTTCCATTCCCTTGAATTAAATCAAATAATTCATCTTTGTCTTTGTTTGAAAGGGATATATCTTCTTGTTTGGAGGTTTGTTTGTGTAGCAAAGCGGTGATTTTTACTAATTGTTCATTAGATCTTTGTAAAGTTTCCACATATTTGGCAGCAATTTGTCCTAGATCTTTATGTGTGTCTGCGGTTGATTGCGTCTTTTTTATTTCAATGACTAAATCTGAAAGTAAATTTGCCGTAATTGATCGATCATTTTTGATATTTTCTATTGCTTCTTGAATATATTCGCTTACATGTTTTAATCCCGATTCCATTCTTTTTTAAACCCCCGATATCTTGTTCTCAATTTATTAAGATTGTTAACTACTTGTTTTGTGTTCAATCCTGTAATTTCCCTTAGATATAAGTAAATAGCTTTTTTATTAAAAATTTCGATATCTTCTGAGCTTTCAAACAAAATTTTCACTGCTTCTAAAACTTTTCTCTCATTGGCTTTAAGATTTTCACCTTCCCAAGATTCAATACGTGAATATAATAATTTCCAAAATTCTTTTTCGTTTCGAGTTTCATAATAATTATTATAAGAGACCAATTGCTCTTGTTCTAAATTATGCTTTATATCGTCTAGTTGTACTTCTCTTTTTGTTTGTTTTGAATTTTTCTTAACTTTGTGAATAAACCAATTTTTTGTAATCACACTGAAATAAGAAAAAGCTTTTGAACCTTTCTCTGGATCGAACTTGTCTAATATAGTTGTAAGCCAAATTTTACATTCTTCTTTTAAGTTATCAATATTGGGTAAGTTTGTAAATTTATAAGTGTAAACTATCTTGTCTACCATTTCATCGAAAACGGGACCTATATATTCAATATATAATTTTGTTCTAATTTTTATATCATCTGTTTTTGCATATTCTACAATGGCGTCTTGATGATCCTTAGTAAAATAATGGTTTTTACGTTTCCTCATCTTCACCCTCTTCTTCGTCTTCATCATCATATACTAATGTATAGATGTCTTCATAAGCTTTAATCTCTTTTACTATTTCTTTTGAATATTCTAAAAGGCGTTCAATTGTTTCGTCTCCATAATATGTTTCCATATTATATATTGTTTCTATATATTCAGAATAGCTACTTAAAGTTTCTAAAAAGTCTTCTATGTTGTCGGAAACAAATAGTAATTTTTTTAATAAGGTATATACATACCAAATAAAAAATAAATTAACTACAGCAGACACTATTAATAAAGTTAAAATCATTTTTTTATTTTCTCCCATTCTTCTTGAAAATTATTATATCCCCACATGGTTTTGTCTAATGTCATTATTTTTTGTTGCATAATCGTTGGGTGGTGAAAAATACTAAATACAAAATCTATTTTTTCGTGTTTGCCAGCTTCAGTTTCAGACCAGCCGGCATATTTTGACAAATCTGCAGCTGCTACATTGGCGATGATTGAGGGCATTCCCTGGTCGATAACATTGATCGGGTCCGCGTTGGCGTAGGTTATTTCTTTTGAGAGCATTACACCATTTCTTGAGAAAAAATAAGTACTATTGCGACCGTGGCGTGTCGTGTAAATTTGGTCGGGTGAGGGGCCAAGGTTCTTTGAAACACGTTTTGGTATTTTTTTTTCATGATAATATTTTAAAAAATATTCAAAACTCACATCTAAATCATCATAATCAAATTGTGGCTTATCATTAAATTTGTCCCACTTGGCCTTGCTTATTCTTGCCCAGTATTTAGCTATTTGTTCTTTGGTACAAAATGTATAAGAATAATTTATAGGCAATAAACATTCAACACAATAATCAAAATTGCGTTCAAACATTTTTTGATCCTTAATAAAAGGAACTAAATTACCAATAAGCCCCATTGATGGTTCATATTCTTGCCCATCCTTATTAAAGAAAATTGGACGATTTGAGCCAGACTCATTGTTTATTTTACAAGTTGCGCCGTCTTCCTTTAATTTTTTCTTGTTTATAATATAGCTGCCGGCTAAATCCTTAGTCATATCTGGGCGGAAAGAAAGAAGGTGATGCCTATAAAAGTGCAATAAGTTAAAAGGAACATAATGGTAGTCAGAGGCAAATTTGATTAATTCTTTTCTTATTATAGCTGCATGTTGATTTCTAAAAACAAAGTCGGCGCCCATATTTATACACAGATCCCCAGTACATGCATCCAAACCAATTTGAAAATGATCTCTCATGGTATCATAGCTCCAATTTATTTCTGGCCATGAATTTGTTCGAACTATTTTTAATTCTTTCTTTGTTTTACCAGAGAACGATTGCCCTAAAAAATCATTTTTTCTATCGCTTTTAAGGAATGACTTAAGATTGTTGAATTTTTTGTCACTTTCTTCTTCGTTTCTCCCAAGAACAACTACCACTTCATCACAAACATGTAATGAAGAAATTATTGACTCCATATAGGGATACCCCATCTTTTCAGGTTCCGTCATAATATAGTAACATGATACTCTTATTCTTCATACTCCTGGCCGCGCAAAGCTTCTTTCTCTTTTTTAAGATCTTCTTTGTTACTTTCAATAAAATCTTTCACTATATTTCCAACTTTGTGCTTTTGTTCTTGTTTTTTATATTGTGCAGAAAAATTGCTTGGAAGGCGCCTTAAGCTACCAGATTCATTACATTTTTCTATTTCATGGCAAGATATATATTTTTCTTTAATTGAGTGAAAAGCCTTAAATTCTTTTTCGCACTTTTCACAAAAATATATGTAAATTGGCATTTTTATTTTTGTGTTGGGTGTTCGACTACTACATCAACACCTTTTAAATCTCGAAATTGTTCTTCAGCCTCATCATTAAATTTAACCAAAGGTGGGTTCAGTACCATCAAACCCTCCTCTGATAATCGAAATTTAAATTCTTTTAGCACTGGTACAATATCGCTTTGTTCCAACAAAGATCTTTGTAGCGCCATCATAACTGCGCCGACTGCTTGATCTGTCATAAACATGTTTTTATTCTCGTCCATTTAATTCCTCCTTAAGTGATCTAAAACATTTGTTAATCCCATCATAAATTTTTGTTTTTGGCATCCATCCTAGTTTTTCTAAGTCTAGTATATTAGCACAAGTAATATTAACATCTCCTGGTCTAGGAGCAACATATTCAAAATTTAAATCCGGGAAATATTTTGAAACAATTTCTTTAATTTGATTTAAAGAAACGTTTCGTCCGGTACCGACATCATAGTGTCGTCCATTAAAGTTTTCTTTGTGTTCCATCGCAAAAATATTGGCAGATACAACATCGTCTATGTACGTCATATCTCTTCTTTGTTTCCCATCTCCGGTAATGAAGGGGGTTTTACCTTCTCTTATATACTTTGTCCAATTTGCGATTGCTGTGGCATAGGGTCCATCTGCTTCTTGATCTTCTGAATATACATTAAAATATCTCAACGAAACAGTATCTAGGTCATATAAATCTGAGTATAATTTGCATTCCATTTCAGATATCAGTTTTTGTAGGCCGTATGGGCTTGTTGGCCCATTTCCATTCCCTTTTACAGAAGAAGACCCGGAATAAACAACTCTTTTTGCTCCTATTTTTCTAGCAAAATTAAGAATATAAGTTGTTGCTAGTACATTATTTTCCATTGTTGAAACTGGGTGCTCAACACTATATGATACTCGTGGAATGCAAGCTAAATGAAAAATATATTCTGGTTTAAAATCATAATAATGTGGATGGAACTGACCTTGCATTGGCGCGTTATATTCTCTCAAATCGTGGAGTATATTGTGGTTTTCAAACAAATCTATGCCTTGCACTTCGTGCCCAAGCTCTTTTAATTTTTTATACAGATGTTCTCCAATATATCCTTTGTGTCCTGTTACTAAGCATCTAGCCATGTTTAATTTCTCCCAGTATCTCTCGATCTATAAAATTTTTCCAATCAGAAATATTTTTGCCCTTCTTGGTATGCCCAAAGTTCTCTTTTAAAGATCCTCTGCCAAGATGCATATATATAACATTGTTATTATCGTCAACTACTCTATCAAATGTCACTTGATTATAGGGGAACGACAATTCAGAATCTACATTTCTGTTGTGGGTATTGCGAAAACAAAAATATTTTAAGTCATTTTGTCTAAAATATCTTGTAAATGCGTCCCCAACATCTAACTTCCAACTTTTTGTTTCCTCATCCCACTCGGGATAAATGGATGGTGTTTTTAAAGCTAGTTCTCTATTTATAAGCATTCCAGAAATATGGAGGGCGCCGATTCTTTGACTCTCAGGGTTATCAAATCTTGTGCCTACCATTTCATATCCCTCTTTTACTTTATCAAAAATTGAGTCCATCCAAGTAGGGCTGGTTGCTGCGACGTCATTATGACATATAAAGACATATTTTGCTGTTGCGTGCTTTAATCCAATTTCAATAGCTTCTGCGTTTGCCCAAGCATGTTTGTTATCAACAACAGTATTTTTACTAAGATTGTTTATCCATAAAACATTCTCAGATATGCTTAAAATGTCTTGTTTATATGATTCATCTGCTGCATTTTCAACGATTATATATCTAAAATCATATTTACCTTTATTTTTTTCAAAGGTTGCAACACAACAGGGGGTTAGTTTGTTTGATTTGTATGATGGAATTATAAAATCTATTTGCAACATCGTTTCTCCTTATTTTTCAATTTTCCAATATTTATATAGATTTTTTTCTATTTCATAATCTTCCCAAAAAAATCTTTTTCTCATTGGCTGTTTTTTTGCCCAATACCACATTTTTGTTAAACCTTCTTCCAAATTTATTTTATGTTCGAAGTCTAATAATTTTATTGATTTTTCCCATGTGCTCCATGCATATTTTGTTTCACGCCTCTTTTCAAGGTAAGCAGGTTTAATTTTTTTACCAGTTATAGAAATTAGTATCTCACACGCCTCATTGATTGTGTATTCTTTAATACCTCCTAAATTAATAATTTCACCAATACAATTATCTCTTTGTGATGCATTCCAAAAAGGTATTAAAGAGTCATCAACATAACTAAATGCTCTTTTTTGCTCACCATTTCCAAATATTGTTGGCTGTTTATTATTTAAGATTTGATACATCCAGATTCCTAGAACATTACGATATTTATCCCATATATTTTGATTACATCCATAAAAATTATGTGGCCTGATAATAGTATATTTTAAATTATGTTGATCATAGGCTATTTTTAAATCTTGCTCAACAGAAAATTTAGCAACTCCATATGGATCAATAGGGCATTGTTGTAGATCTTCATGAAAAGGAGGCGTATATTTATCTCCATAGACAGACATAGAACTAGCAAAAATAAACCGTTTAACATCGTATTTTATACTACAATTAATAAGGTTAACAGAAGCAATTAAATTATTTTGATAATTGAATCGTCTCATAAAAGGACTTAAACCTTCAGCTGCATATGCAGCAAAATGATATATAATTTCTGGTTTATGTTTTTCAAAAATAGCAGATAAGTTGTCATGAATCAAATCTAATTTATAAAACTTCACTTTATTAGGGATATTATCAATAAATCCACTAGATAAATTATCAATGCCAATAACATTATAAGATGTATTGTTTTGGATCCAATTAGCCAATCTTGAACCTAAAAATCCAGCAACTCCAGTAATTAAAACTGTTTTATTCATTTTTTTCTTCCTTTTTAACCTTGCAGATAATTCCTTCCCAATCTTGTAGTAGCTTGCCTGGACGACAATCAGATCCTGTTTTTTCTCCTATATATTTGACTGGTATTAACTTTTCGTCTTTAACTGCATCTCTTACGGCGCGCTTAACTTCTGGAAACATGCCGTAATCATCAAATATTATATATTCAAGGTCTTTCAATTTCAAAGAATTATTTATATCCATACAGACTTCATTATATTGGTGCACAGCATCAATAAATACGGTGCGCGACTCGCCGCATTCTTCCCACCATGGAAATTGATATATGTCTTGATACCTGTGTTCTATGTTGTCGCAATCTTTATTAAATCCTTTAGAATGCCCATCATCTATAATATCATATGTTATAACTTTTTTAAATAAAAAGCTTAAAACTCGCGTAGTATGTCCATGATGCGTGCCAAGTTCCACAGCACATGCATCACTTAAATCATTGTTTTTAAAAAATTTATATATATCTTTTTTTAATTTAAGAGTAGTCGTGGTCTTCCATTCGCGCTTGTCCGGAATTCCTTCCAAAATATCTTCTATTTTCATTTAGTCTCCGCTTTACAATACCAATTCCGATCCGTCCATATAAAAATCATAAGAAGTTTTAAGGGAAAACTCATGTAAACATTTTCCCAATCTATCTACTTTTTTCAAAACTCCTTCTGGTACTGTGATAATGTCACAATTGGCTTCATCCGCTAAAAGAATATCATGCACTCTCTGACAGCCTGCCCACAATGTTTTAATATTGTTGTTATTCCGGAATCTTGATACTGTATAATCCATGATATCGAGGGGTTGATGACCTGTGTCTCCAATTCTTCCGCAAAAAATAGAAACAATTGTAGGATTGTTCACTTCATTCAAAAATGATAATTCATCAATTTGATTTTTTGTGTACACGGAAGTAACATTTATGTTTAAACTATAGTCAAAGGCTAACTCTTTAATAAGGGGAACAAAACTTTCACCATATGGCCCTATAACTGGAACTTTAACAAAAATATCATCTGAAAAAGAAGCTATTTTTAATGCTTGTCCTCTGGCTTCATGCATATCTTTAGCAAAAACTTGAAAAGAAATTGGCTTTTTGTCTTTATTCAACCTTGTTGTATCAGCAATAAACTTTGCATAATCCGAGACCCCAGATTTCTTAAGAAACCCAATATTTGTGGTTACTCCATCTACTTGATCTATATAATCGGCTATCTTATCGCTTCCGTCATAATATATTTTTACATTCAAATCATCAAGTTTCATGTTAGCTCCTTAAATTAAGTTTATTTAACCATACTACTGCCATTATTAATGCAAATATACCATGATTCATACCCTTTTTTAAGCGGAAAGGAGTGAATCTTATAAAATAGGTTGACATATAAAATATGGCTTTTTGTAAAGTCATCTCCGGATCTTCACCCCATAACTCAATTAAAAACTTTTCATCGTCTTTGTTAGGTGTAAACCAATCGGCATCGCATATAAATTTACCTTGTGCATATTCGACACTTATATCGTGGTTGTTCCACTCTTTATATCTAGATAAAATTGATTGTGATAATTTGCCTAAATCAAGATATTGGGTATCGACTAATTTGGCGCCATCCATATCAATTAATTTGTAATCATCTAAAACAATATTATAAAGTATGTTTTCTAATGTTAAATCGCCGTGTACTGGACTAATAACCGTGGGTGCATATTTAATGATGTGCTTGTTATTAAAAATTTCTTTTAAAGTTACATATTTTTTATTGTTAATAACGACTATGCCGCCGCTTATCAACTTTTTCATCATTTTGTTTTGGCTAGAAAAAATATTTAATTTTTTCATTATTTTATCTTCAATAAAATTTGTAAAAAACTGTGTCTTCTCTTTCTCCGTTAAAGCTTTATTGTAGCAATAAACATTCCTTTTTAGGTCAGACAGTAAACTTTTCAATACTTCTTTTTGTGTTTGTTGAGGGTAGTCACTTAATTTTTGATAATCTACTAGATATTCTAAATCATAGTAATATTCCAAATTATTTTCAAATGAGTCCAAAGGTCTTGGGCAAATATCTCGTTGAAAATGATTAAATCTGTCAAGATCTGCGTACTGCCTTTTTAAAACATCGACGTGCTTTTCCCAATCATAAATATTCTTTTTTACGATCTTTCTTACAAATCTTTGATCTTTTTTTTCCATCAAAAGAGTTGTTGCGGCAGAATTCGCAGATATATCTTGTTTTATAATTTCTTGATTTTTGTTTAAAATGTCGTTTATATTAAATGATAAAAATTCATTTCTGTGGTTTTCAATTGAATTTGCTTGTGGCGTAAACGGTTTCGATGGTTTTCTATCGTTGATCAATATTCTAGGTCCAGATGCTAAACCTGTTACTAATTCATCATATGGCACTCCTAGTTCTTTTAAAAGATTTTCAAGTCCGGGCCGATATTTTTTACTGCGAGCAGTTGTTAAAATAATTTTGTGATTTTCTTTTTTTAAGTCTTTTAGAATTTTGATGTTATCAATTAATGGTAGATTTTTTTCAACGTCATTTGTTGAATTGTCGCTATGTTTTAAAAGTACTCCGTCTATATCAAAAAACAAGGAACATTCATTACGACGCTGATTTATACAATTTTCTAACATTTGAGTGTCGCCAAAAAAATACGCTTGCCCTGTTGTAGAAAAAGACAAGTTATTATCAGTTTTTAATATATTTCTACAAACATCCGATATAAAAATTCCTTTTGTGTTTAAAATATAATCTGTGTTTGAAAAGTAAATACACCCAAGAATTCCCCAGATGGTGTATTTTTTAAAGTCTACATCCTCTTTTTCAACTATATTGATTATTTCTGTGTCATCTAGAACTATTTTTGACCAATTTTTACTTTCAGATTCATCAATTGGCCAAACAGGGATTACTGTTTTTTTAAAATTAGTTGCAATAATTTTATTGAAAAGCCGATCTACATTAATCTTATGATCGCAATCACAAATTATAGCATTTTTTATGTGTTCTTGTTTTAGAGCAGTGGTGACTGTTTGTAATGGGCCATCGGTTTTATGAGGTATAATAATTGGTACTATCTGATTAATATCAAAATCTATATTTGTTTTTAAATATTCTATAACATTGTGTTTTTGTTCTTGGTCTTCTCTAAAAATGAAATATACTTTATCGATATACTTTTTCCACTTATAGAATGGCTCTACCGCATGCTCAATAAAGGTTTGATCTCCTAATTTTAAAAAAGGCTTGAAATCATACCCAAATCTTTGAGCTTCGCCGGCCATAGGAAATATAATATTTAATTTTTTCATTTTTTATTGTATCAGGGTTTTAAAAAAATTTATATATTCTTCAGTCACATCGTTGATTGTTTTTGTTTGAATATTTTTTTTACAGGTTTCAACATTATAAGCCATGTCATTGATTCTTTTAACTAAGTCCTCATTATTTCCAAACAAATAGCCACCTTGTTTAACTAATTCTGGGTGTCCTCCGCTATTCAAAGCAATTACTGGAACTCTACAGGATAAGGCCTCTATTAAAGAATTTGAGCAGGGATCATTTTCACTAGCAGTTATAAAAACATCACTGGATTTAATATATATGGCCAAGTCTTTTGATGATAATGTTCCAAGCATCTCAATATTTTTAAACTCTATGGGTGATCGACCAGCAAACAAAACTTGATATTTCTCAAAATCTAAGTTTTCGTCTAAAAATTTATAATATTTAAATCCCTTTTTCATATTATCAGACCAGCTAGTTGCTATTAATCTCAGTTTATTATTTTTCTCTTTATTATAATTTGAATTAAATATTTCCGGATCTGGTGCATTATGTATTACTGTTGTTGGAGCTTTACAATAGAACCCTAATTTTAAATTTTGTTCATAAGACCACTGACTTTGAAATATTGTGGCATTCGCCAATTCATTAAGCTTGTAGACGATGAAATCTCTTTTGTCACTCATATCATTATAAAGCCTCATTGGACCATCAATTCTATGAACAAATATTTTATTGGGAAAAGTATGCTTAGTGTTGATTATGTTGTTTATATTGTGATGGCTATTAAATAATACTATATCCGAATCTTCCGGATTGTTGGTATATATTTCTCTTTCTATAAATTTGTTTTTTAGTGCTTTTAAAAACTGATTCGCTCCTCCATGAGGAGTGTCTTTTATATCATAACAAATATGTATTTTCACTCTTTGCCTCTCATCATTTTAAAATAAAAATTATTCATATACCGAATATCAATATTTTGTTCGATTAACCATTTATACAGTTGCTCTTCAGATCTGCCACCAATATCGCGCGGCGCAAACACACTTATTAATTCACAATATTTTTCCATAGACTTTGGATGCCCATATGCGAATTGGTCATGTACTGGTATTTTTCCATCAAAATGCCTGATCAAAGATACTTTATCCCCCTTTAAGTTTTCTTTGTTTATTTTCAAAAGTCTTGAATAAGTCAAATCTGTTCTTGCGCGGATTACTGCGTCGTATTGAAAGTCATTTTCCTTTTCATATGAAGTTTTTTGTTCAAAACACTCTTTAAGTCTTTTCCATTGTAAAGGGCTTGGAATGACGTCGACATTTTCTTCAGGATTTATTACTAGGCCTTTTAATCTATTTCCATACACTGACCGTATTTCCTTTTCAAAAGTTTTTACGTCTTTTTCTTCAGCGACATATTCATGAGGCTTAATCCAGCTTGTTACTAAATTTGAAGTAGACACAAAAATATCGCAGTTGTTTGGTTCTATAATAGTTTCACTCTGGTTTGTAAAGGTGTCTTTATAATGACGCATATGTCCAGGTAAAAGCAAAGCACATTTCATATAATTACCTATAAAAATTGAGAGCTTGGTATATCATTGTTAGAATAATAATGAGAATACCACTCTATTGTTTTATCAAGGCCAAAATCAATATTATATTTGGGTGTAAAATCAATTGTTTTTCTTAAAAGAGATGTATCTGGGCACCTTCTATGTACACTGCCTTCTGGTGGTTTTTTTATTTCAAACTTAGGAGAATAATTGAATTTTTCTACCACTTTCTCTGCTAAGTTCATTATTAACATTTCATACTCATCATTGCCGATGTTGAAAATGCCTTTTTCTTCTACTAGGGCAAGTTTTGCTGTAGCTTCAATCGCGTCGTCAATATAACAAAATGCTCTTGTCTGTTTCGCTCCATAAATTTGAAACGGGTCTTCCTTAAAATAAGCTCTTTTAATAAATTGTGGTATTACATGTTTAAATCCTTGTCTTGGGCCATAAATGTTATTATATCTAATAATTTTATAATCTAATTCATATTGGTGAGAAAAATTAGCAACAAGTAGTTCTCCTGCCAACTTGCTCCCACCATACGAATATCTTGGATTAAAAATATCGCTAATACAAAGATCGATTGTTTCTGGCGTTGGTATCAGGTCGCTTTTAAATTTAAATGTACAAGCATAAGTTTCTGATGATGATGAATAAACAAATTTAAGCTTTTGCCCTTTAAAGTATTCTAGCAGGTTCATTGTCCCTAATATAGCTACTCTCATGATTTCATAAGGAATAGTATAAAAATTCTCTGTCCCATTAATAGCCGCTAAATGAAAAACAATATCATAATCTTTATCTAGTTTCGTAAGTTCCTCGATGTTTGTTACGTCACATTTGATGAATACCACTCCACGAGTAATTAAATTATCAATAAAAACATCTTTAGTTCCTCGTACATTGTTGTCGCAAATATGAACTTGGTTGCCCAATTTTAGCATATAATCTGCTAAATGAGCGCCAATAAACCCTGTTCCGCCTGTGATTAAAACTTTCATTCGCCCTCCGTGTAAGTTTTGAAGAAGCTGTCAACAACTTTTTTAATATAATTCATTTTTTCTTCTGTTATCCCAGCATAAGTTCCTACAAAAAATGAACTAGTAGTTGCTAAATTTGCAACTGGAAATGTTTTATTTAAATCACCATATTTTTTGGCCATATGATTATATCCGGGGTGCATTAAAATATTTCCTGCAAAATAAGAACGCGTTTGAATTTTTGATTTTTCTAGATATAGGACAATATCATTGCGAGTAAATGGGGCATCTTCTTTTACCGTTAATAAAAATGCAAACCAACAGGGGTCAGATTTTTCAGTTGCTTTCGGTAAATGAAAATATTGTTCGTAGGGCTTAAAAATAGAAATAAGTTCTTTAAAATTGTGTCGACGAGCAGCATCAAGTTCTGGTAATTTTTCAAGTTGTCGCAGGCCCATGGCCGCTTGTAAATCTAGTGGCTTCAAATTATATCCAACTTCGTCAAACACATATCGATGATCATAAATTGTATCTGGCATGCCAGGGAGCCAATTTCCAAATCTGTTCCCGCAAGCTGTTGATTGTAAAACACATCCGGGCTTCCCAGTGTTACAATAACATGCACGTCCCCAGTCTCTCATACTTGCTACTACTTTTCTAATTTTTCCACTATTAGTAGCTACAAATCCTCCTTCTCCCATTGTCATATGGTGAGCGGGGAAAAAAGAACAAGTTGACATGTGCCCAAAAGATCCAAGTTTTTTACCATCATAATATGATCCTAGTGCATCACAAGCGTCTTCAACGAAAATTAAATCATATTCTTCTACCAACTTCATGAGTCTATCCATGTTTGGAGGATTGCCTAATACGTGAGCAAATGCAACGCCGCGAATTTCAGGGTCTTCTTTAAGCTTTTGTTCCATTTGATCCAAATCTAAATTTAAATCTGGTAATGTTACATCAACAAAAACTGGTTCGAACCCATTTTGTATCATAGAACTTAGGGTGGTTGGCCAACAAACTACTGGAGTGATGAATTTTGTCCCTTCTGGAAGATTATAAAGGTTTCTTGATTTTAATGCTGACATTGCTAATAATAGAGCAGAACTTCCAGAATTCGTTAACGAACCGTGAATCATTCCAAGGTGTTTAGGAAACTCTATTTCAAACTGCCTTGCGTTCTTCCCAAAGATCATCCAGCCATCGAGCAATACCTTTAGTGCGGCCAAGTATTCTTGGTCATCAAAATAAGGCCCGGAATAAGATACCCAATCTTCTCCCTCAACCCATTTTTTATTTTTTGTCTCGCTAATATAATCAGAAGCAAGACTTAAAATATTTTCTAATTTATCTTTAGTGTCTTTCATTTATAATAATTCCTTATCACTTCACAAGTATAGTTTATTTGCTCATCAGTTATGCTAACAAAAGAAGGTAAACATATTCCATTATCATATGATTTTTCTGCAACAGGGAAATGTTTTCTATCATAACGAGGGTCATCTAACCAATCAGCAAACGCTGGCTGCAAATGAAGTGGATAAAAGAACATTCTTGGTTCTACCTCGTTTTTTCTCATATGTTCCATCAATTGATTAGCTTCATTGTTTTTCGTTTTTAGAGTTACCCTAAAAGGTATAAAAGGGTCAACCTCTTTTGATGGTTGATATATTTCAACATGCTCAAAACCAGAAAATGCTTCTGTATACTTTTTATGAATATGATTCTTTTTCTCTATAATACTATCAAATTTTTTAAGCTGTGTCAAGCCAATAGCACATTGTATGTCTGTCATTCTAAAATTATACCCTATTTTAGGATGAACAAAAGTGCCCCGGTCTCTTCTTCCTTGGTTTCTTAAAAATAATAAATTATCATATATCTCTTCACTATTTGTCGTTACAAATCCACCTTCACACGTTGTCAAGGTTTTATCAGCAAAAAATGAAAAGCTCGCAACATCTCCAAAATTACCACAACTTCTGCCATTCCATTTAATTCCTAAGCCTTGTGCTGCATCTTCTATAACTAAAAGATTATGTTTTTTAGCAAATTGCTCTACCTTGTTCATATCTGGAGTGAAGCCAAAAAGGTGCACTGGCATAATTGCTTTTGTTTTATCACTTAAAACTCTCTCACAATCATCAACATTAATTTGAAGATCTTCACAAATATCTACAAAAACAGGTTTGGCTCCTAAAAACTCAACAGAAGTCGCAGAAGCAAAAAATGTAGAATCTGGTACAATGACTTCGTCTCCAGGTTTAATTCCAATGGCTTTTAAAGCCAAAGTTAATCCTAAAGTACCATTAGGCGTAAGTACTCCATATTTAGCACCTGTCATTTCACAAAGTTTTTCACTAAATTCTTTTGCCAAAGGCCCTTCTGTAATCCAATTAGATTCAAAGCATTGTTTTATTGCTTCATATTCTTCCATTCCAACATATGGCATAGATTGTGGTACTTTCATTTTTTTCCCCATTGAAACGTATATTTCATAATTTCAAGTCAACTTTATCACATGTGGCGGTAGGGCGCCCTTTGTGAGTATGAAAATCGGACATGATTGTTTTTTATTAACATCGTTCAATGTTTTAATAGTGCTATCAAGAATGCATGTTTTATAACCCGGCAAATTATTATGAATAAATTGTACCATTTTTTTCGGCGGGATGACCCACAGATACGGTGTTGTGGCGTCTTCTAAATGAAAATACTTAAAAACTGTTTCAGGCGAGACCGCTTGTTCAAGTAATTTTTTAAATTTATCGGCCATTCTCAGCATGCTTTCATCGGGCATTTGGTTTTCTTTAAAATAATCTGAAATATTTTTGTGTGCCTGGTCTAACGTAATAGGCTCTTGCCCATGAAGCCTCCCCAATAATCCTAAAAACTTATAAACATATTCAAACTTTTCATTTATAAAAATATCTCTTATAATATAAACTATTTCATCAAGATCCTCTGGAGTAAAAAAATTAAAAATAAGCATTCCATCTTCTTTTAATAATTGTGATAATTGTTCTATAGTTCTTCCAGGATATTCCATGTGATGTAAAGCCATATGATGAATAATCACATCAAATTGTTTTGGTTTAAATAATTCTGTAATATTATTTAAATTCGCCTGGATAAAACAAAACTTATCTAAAGCTTTTTCTAAATTATTTAAATTAATAACATCTGCAGTGAACTCAAAAAAAGCTTTAGATAAAGCGTGTTCGGTTGGAGGCTGCCAGTCAGGAGTTTGTTTCTCGATATCTTTGTATGGGATTTTCTTATTTTTAATAAGATCATATGTTTTTTTTGGTCCAGTATACGACCCATCAACAGCATATACTAATTTAGCTCCTACTTCTGCCATGGTAACAGAAAATCTTCCCAAACCTGATGCTGCATCTAATACTACTTTGTCTTTAAAATCAATATAATTCCGTGTAAACCGCCAAAGCTTTGCATGCCTGTTATCACCCCAATCTTTTCCATCAAGCATATTTTGTCCTTGTAAATCCCATATTTTATCATATATGTTGTTATTATCGACTTTATTATGTATGTACACGCCTTCGCGGAATTTCAAAGAATCAAAATTTTTAAATATATCTTTCATTTTTCCTCGTTAATAGATCGTTTCACATGGGACATTTTCTGTTTCTGCTGGCCAATTAATTGGATTTTTCTTCCAATTCCCTTGTTCATCTACCGGCAGTTCCCAATTGCCATTAGCTACTGCCATCTCTTCTATAGATAATGGTCTCCTTGTATTTACTTTTAAATCTTTTAAATCAACCCATTCATAATACATATTATCCTTTAGGGCCTCCCAATATAGGCCATAGCGTGTATTTCCTCTTACGCGACCCATAGTTCCTCTAGGGTCTGTGTAAATTGCTATAGATACAGGTATCCAGGGCATAAAAATCTTCTTATCGGGGAACATCTCATTTGCTGTCTGTGTAAATAAATCTTCTGAGTTGTTGCTTTCTCCGACTTTCCACCCGCCCATTGCATCTAAATATTCTCGTTTGTAAAAGCAGTCTCCTGCACCTGGAACTATTCTAGAAGGATTCACTACAAAAATATTATTCCCATGTTTTGTGTGATTTGTAAAATGCGCGCGGTCGAGCCTAACTTTTCTTTGTGCGTCTAAAACAGCAACAAAAACATCGTCTCTTTCAGAAAATAAAGATACATAATCTTGTAGCCAATTTTTTCTAACAAATTGCATATCTCCTTGAAGTGGAACTATCAAATCTCCAGTAGATTCTTGATGAAGAATATTTAAGGCTGCCGAATATTCATCAATTAAATCTTTAACTTCTTTTATATCTGCCTTTGTTTTTGTTCTGTGGTCTTCTTGATTAATAATTTTCCATCCGCGCTCAGATAAATTTTGTAAATATTCTTCTGTCCCTTTTTCTTTGCTATTGTCGTCAATACAAATAAGCTCTATTTCTCCATTATAGTCCTCAATAGACTGCATTAATGATTCCACACAACTTTTTAAATAAAAAAGTCTGTTGTAGTTTATCATTCCTATAGTTATTTTCATTTTTTCCTCACTAATATCTTCTCGTCATAAAAATACAAATAATCAATGTTTGTTCTAAGAAAACAATTAATGGCATGCTCTGCGGTCTCACAAATCGGTTCCCTGTCGTTAAAACTTGTATTTAGTACAATCGGCACACCAGATTTATTATACCACTTTTTAATAAAATTATAATACCATTTGTTGTCATTTTCTGTGACAGTTTGTAATCTAGCTGTCCCATTTAAATGAACGACTGCTAGCACTTTATCTTTGACCTCTTCTTTAAAATTTAAAACAAAGCTCATATATGGGCTATTTTTATCTTTTGTAAACCAATTTTTAACCTCTTCACGAAGAATGGAAGGGGCAAATGGCCTAAACCACTGTCTGTGTTTTACTTTTTCATTGATAATGTCTTTCATTTCTGGATTTCGTGGATCTGCCAAGATACTTCGATTACCTAATGCTCTTCGCCCTGATTCAGAACCCCCACCAAAAACTGCAATAATGTTTTGTTTGTCTAATAAGTTAACAATTTTAACGTCAGTACAAGTTTCATATGTAATGTTATCATATTTTTCAAGGGTCTCTTTAGCGTTGTTGTATTTAAACCCAAGATAGGGAGTAAAATTGTCCTTCCACTCAATTCGTGGGTTATCTAGTACTTGATGCCATAAATATTGAGCGGCTCCAATTGTTAGCCCTCCGTCGTGAGGTGTCGGTGTAACATAGATGTTTTTTATTTGTGGAAACCAGTCAAACATTTTTCCCACAGCAACTGAATTTAACGTTACGCCTCCGGAAAGACAAATGTTTTCAACGTTTTGTGCTCGTTCTAAAATGCTAGACATTACTGATCTGAGGTAATCCTCTGTGGCGGTTTGTAATCCAGCGGCCAAATCAAACTTTTCTTGTTCGTTAGTTTTGGCGATTTCGGCCCATTTGTTTAAATAAGGGTGTTTGGGGTCGGTACCTATATTTGGTCCAATTGGTTGCCCAAGCGGCTTATGTGAAGCAGCGCTAAGATCTTTTGTTA